>ERZ1292623.556-Hain-H51-01um-R1-556-length-40019-cov-27_pt2 | contig 32404 bp, 44 predicted proteins | sample MGYA00564398_ERZ1292623 | MGnify/ENA primary metagenome ERZ1292623 (study PRJEB36523, sample SAMEA6512633) | groundwater metagenome | collected 2019-01-07 | study: AquaDiva: Metagenomics assemblies of 32 groundwater samples
CAGCGCCGCCAACAGCGCCGCCAACAGCGCCGCGAACAACGTCGTCAACAGCGCCGTCAACAACGCCGTCAACAGCGCCGCCAACAGCGCCGTCAACAGCGCCACCAACAGCGCCACCAACAGCGCCGTCAACAGCGCCGTCAACAACGTCGTCAACAGCGTCGCCAACAGCGCCGCGAACAGCGCCGTCAACAACGCCGTCAACAGCGTCGCGAACAGCGCCGTTCAAAATCTGATTAGCTATTGAACTGGCTAAAGCTCCTACTATGGGTGATTGCACTCTTATTACTTTTAACGGATATTTTAATCCTGCTTTTTGATAACAGGTCGGCATATTTTTATCAAAAGTTTCCCAATCAGTTTCCCCCACTTGCAAACCAATTGCAATCCATTTGTCGCGCCAAATCGGTAGCATTATCTCCTGTTCTTTTGTTAATTTTTTTATTTTGATTACCATATTTAATCAATAACTTTACGAATCATAGAATCTGCAAAATGGTTAACCTCTCTCTCTGCAACTTGCACATAAAAAACTTGTTGAGGTGTAGCAATTACCTCATGATCGGAAGTGTGCGTAATTGTCCCCTTATCTGACAATGCAAAATATATCCGCCCATCATCGGCACGCTTAATTATCAATGTTTCCGGTCGTTCTACTGTTAAAACATGCGTGGAACCAGTCGCTTCTCCACGGGCCAAAACATAAGAACCATTGTGTTTTACAATTTCTCCTTGAATACGATTAAATTCTTTTTCACTAATAGCGATAAAATTTACATCGCCATGTCTCCTAAATTTTATTTCTTGTTTTTTCATATATTTTTTTATATTTCGTGCCATAATTATTAAATATTTAAAATGGAATATCCTTAACATCTATCTCATCTTTCGCAAAATCATCATCCGATAATGCCGGAGCGTCAATAGCCGTTTTGGGCGAACCATTAACGGACATCTCGGCCATTCTTTTTTCTAAATCCTCAATTCTTTTTTCCAGCAAATCAAGTTTGGATAATGACCGAAAATTCAAATATTCATTTCCATTCCGATTAACTTTTTCAATTTCTACTTCTACGACATCGCCGATTTGCCATCTTGCATTTTCGGCGTTTTGAAAGCCAGAAATCCATTTATCGCCATATTCTTTGGTTTTGATTGCCAAGCGAGTATATGGCCGTCCGTTAGAACCGATTAAGGGCTTTCCTTGCTTGTCGGTTATTGCGGTAAAGATTTTTGTGATTGTAAGTTTTTGCATATTTTTATTATTTAGTATTTTTAAATGCTTGCATTTGCTTGTAAATTCCAACCGACCAAATGAATGCCCATTCCAATTCTTCGGTATTAAACATCCATTGAACTTTCGGCTCTTTATCTTTTCGCTGAAAAATCACATAGCCGTCAATCCTATCTACATCCAAAAGTTTTTTTCCATCCTTGTCCAAAACTCCATTTTCTTTTACTTGGATTCCGTAACCGGCCGTCTGCAAAAAATTCGTCCAGTAAATAGCTTTGGAAGTTTTGTAATCGCCTATTATTATTTTATCATCTTTTGTCAAAAAGCCAAAATCCGAACAACCTCCAATCCAAAGCTCTTTGGAAAAACAAAATCCTTCCGACCACAGGAATTGCTTGACTTCTTTCACCGACCAATCAATAAAATCTTGAATATCTTTATTTTGCTGATAAACCGGCCTGCCGGCATCCAAAGTCAGACATTGCCCGATATATGCTTCCACTTTTGCGTGTGTATCAGTTCCTTTTTTACCGGCTTCTTTTTTAAATTCATCATGATTTTTGTAAGCCTTATCAAGCAAGGCCAAAAAATCTTTCGCCGGCAATTGTAATTTTTGTAATGGTTCAGCCACAGCTCGCACTCGTTCTTCTTCTGTGGCCAGTTTTGCATTGAGCCAGCCAAAAATCTCTAACGCCTTGCCTGATCCGTACCAGCTCAACATCGGCGGGAAAACTTCTTTGATTAAAGTCGTTGTGCCAATAAGTGGTTTTCCTTCCAATTCGTGGCGATGTTCTTTGTTTTCATCAATAAATTTATAATTCATATTTTATTCTCTAATTCTTTAATCAGGTATTTCAACTCACTCTTATCCAAATTCTTGACTAAAATTTCTGCAACTCTCGCAAGAGAAAGTCCCCAATCTTCACGGCACATTTTAATTATGCTATTTAACAAAATTGCCAATCTTGTTGTTATTGTTTTTTTCATGTTTATTTTTTATTATCTCAAATAAGGTCTTACCACTTCATCCTCATAGGCATTTTGATTGTCGTAATACCCTTCACAATCAGAACCGCAGTCGCATCCATCTTCGGGGCCCGCATGACAATCGTGGTCATCGCCATATTCTTTATCGGCCGGTTTTTCGGCTTCATCATCATCTTTATAAATTTCAGGTGTTACAGGATCAATTTTAGTTTTCTCCATTTCTTGAATGTTTTCCTGAAATTCTTTTGTAAGTCGGGGTAATCTCACTTCCACAATTCTGTCTTCCTTAACTTCCTCAATTCCACTTGGCATTACTAACACCTCAAGTTTTGCAATTGTAATATCTTTTGGTATTTCTTTGGTTAGTGTTTTCATTTTATTTTTATCTTGTCCGATTGTGCCGAGTCCCGCCTTGCGAGTGAGACCCAGCACAGTTGGCGCAAGGCATTAAAAAATCGGTTACCTTTGCGGCACCGACCATCCGCAAGGCATTATTGATTTATATGTCCATTTTACTCCTGAAAAGAAATTTTGTCAAGTGTTTTTATTCCTATCTGTGGATAACTTATCTTACCATAATGGCTTATGTTTTGTCAAGTAGCAATCAATTTTTATCTCATCCATAAAGTTTTAATTCTTTCCAAATCATTCCCGTGCCGGCAGTCGCAAAAAGAACATAAGGTTAAACAATTATTTATGTCTTTTTGAAGTCCGGGATAAAATTCACGACTTTTAATATGGCTAACAACCAAATTCTTTTTTAAACCGCAAATTCTGCAACAGAAACCATCCCGCAATTTCACGGATTTTTTTAACTCTTGCCACCATTTGAATCTTGTAATGTTACTGCTTGGATTTGATTTCATAGATTTTCTTCCATTTCTTCTTCATCGTCAAATTCGTCTAAAAGTTCATCTAATCCATCTTCTTCATTACATGATTTTTTCCAACAGATGTCGCAAAGACCGGAAGGGATTTGTTCATCGCCATCACCTTCGCCGGTCAATGATTTGTTGCAGTCAAGACATTTTGTAATCATACCAATTTTTCTTTGCAATAATCAATAAAAGTTTCAATTTTTTTTCTATAATACTCCTCAAATTTTTCTTTCGGGATTTTTTGTTGTCGGCTCATCAAAAATATCACGGCGCGTAATCTTTGGGCAGGAGATTTTTTTTCATCGGAAATAATTTTTTCATTCGGCACATCTTTGGCTTCAAACGGATTTTCTTCTTCTTTGAAAAGCAACCAGCCGAACTTATTAAATTTATTTATCACTATCAATTTTTGTTCCGGCAAAAGTTCTTGCGTATGAAAACCAATACTCATTCCATTATCCGCAAGTGGTGTTGCCCGAACCATTTGAGCTTGAAATTGTATGATTTGGTCTTTCATAATAAAACATTTTGAGCGAATGGTGTAAATTCAAAATTTCTTTCCTCAAAAAAACTTTTACAATTTTCGCAATAACACAAAAATCCTTTCATCGTTCCCAGTTCTTCTTGATATTCGCACAACTCGCCAAATTCATCCTTTCGCCTGATATTATTTTCTCCGCAATCGGGACAATTTATTTCAGATTTCATAAATTTAAAGATTCATTTTCAAACATTTGCGATTCTGGTTCACCCACGCCAAACTTTGATTCATTAAATTTATAATCGTTAATGTTGGGGTCAAATTCTATTTCTAAAGTCGCTTCACCATTCGGGTTTCTGGACTTCGGAATAGTGAGAATAGTTTTATACTTATCGGCGTTCTCGGTTCTGTCCCGCCAAAGGTTAATAACATAATCGGCATTTTGCGGAATTGAAACGCTATCTTTAAAAGAATCCAATTTTGGTTTTGTTCCTTCCAATTTTTTGTAATGAACTATTAAAATTATTCTCGCGCCTGTTCGCTTCCGAAGCAGTGTCAAACGGATCATTAGATTTTCAACATAATCCGATTTATTATTTTTTCCTTTCAACAAATCAAAAAAATGCAGATGGTCAATCAAAAATAAATTTACGTCTTCCAAAACTTTTTTCTCAATCATTCGTTCTAAAATATCTATATCAATCATCTCATCGCAACCGGATAAAGTCAGGTTAGAATTTGCCAAATTTTCTTCGGCTTCTTTGCGATATTCCGCATAAAGCAAATCCTGAATGTTGTTTTTACGATACGCGTTCCACGGATAATTTGCAAGTCCTTGTTTGCGCCGAAGTTTGCCAATTTCAAAATATACTGCCTTTATTCCATAATTTTGCAATCTGTCTTCAAGAGCAAAAATGTGGCATTTATGTTTTTTGCTCGCCTTAATTAAAATGTTCGTTCCAAAAGTCGTTTTGCCGGTTCCCGTTTCTCCGCCCAAAACAATCAAATCACCAGGGAAAATACCAGTCATTTTATCATCAAGCCATTCATAACCAAAACTTACCACATTTTCAACTCTTACTGAATCCAACTCGTCCATTCCCAGTTTTACAACATCGGTAAAAGTCAAAACCAATTCGTCTTGTATTGCATCCACTTCTTCGCCTCCCCGTCTTTGAGCCAATTCTCTTTTGCCTATACTCCGATACAATAACCGCAATTCATATTCCGACAAGGGAGGATTATTTCCAGCATTCCATTGTGTCATCATCGGCCAAACAGAACTTTCCCATTCTTTCGGCGCGAATGCTTTTAGTAACTTTCCTGCGATCTTCGCGGCATTGGCATTGCGAGAACCCTCATTCACGCCCTTAATTATTTCCGACCATTCTGTTTTTGGTTTTTCTCCGCCAAATAGCCAGATTGGAAACGGAACTAAACTTTTCCTTTCCTGCACCTCATATTTTTTACCGGATGAATGAATTGATGGGGGGGCGACTACATAACCGCCATCGCCCCGGACATCGGTTAAAGGAAATATTCTTGTTTTGTTTTCAAATGGACAATAAGCATAATACAGATGCCACCCGCCACCACCCGTTCGCACAATCGCCGTGCTTGGAAAATTTGAAATATCGCCCCCGGCCTCCACATCAATAACCGTAATCCCCGAAATTTTACCAGTTACGATTCCAATGTTTGCGTCCGGCCATTGAGTCCACCAACCCTCAACTTCGGCCAAAGTTGCGTATCGTAATTGATATTCTTTCCACGGCACTAAAGGAATTTTATTCTGACCAACAGGGATAACCGAAATCTTTGTTGATAAATACTTTTTGGCTTGAGCCAGCATTTGGGACATAATTTTAACTTTGATGATAAAATTTTATAAATCCATTTTTCTGCTTAAAAAATTCGTAAAAGCTGAAACGATGCTTTGAATAGTCGTTGGCCGGATTGCGATTCAAGATTTCTTTGATATAATTGCCAATCGCTTTTTTAAAATCTTTTTCGGTGTATTTTTCCAAACCCTTAAAAACCTTTTCTGTTTCGGGCGTTATTTTACGACATTGGGGCAAGAGTTTGGCAAAAGCTGGGCGGTTGGGCGCTTTGGCGGCATTTAACCCAAGAAGATGGCCAGTAGGGTAGGTATTCCATAGGGTTTGTATTTTTAAGATTAAATCCCTAATCACAATAAAAGATTCAGATTCAGATTCAGATTCAGATTCAGATTCAGATTTAGGCATAGGGTATATAAGGGGTATATAAGGGGTATATAAGGGGTCAAAAATATCCTTTATTTGAGCCATTATTTTAACAGGAATCTCTTTTAATCCGTTTTCTATTCCTTTTTTGATATTCTCGCCTCCCACCTTTTGGTGTTTGATGAAATTCTTTATGCAGACCCACCCATCAATATAAAAGATTTTTCCAGATTTTGCGAAGCGTGGAAGCAAAACTTTCTCAAGATTTTCCCTGTCAATTCCGGTTTCAATGGCTATTATTTTTAATGGCAGTTCATAAATTCCGCAAATATTTGTTTTTTCGTTTGTTATAAAATATAAAAAAAGTAATTTTTCTATTGGATCAAGATCGCTGATATAAGTATCTGACCAAAATTTTGTGTTTATCAATCTATTTTTCATAAATTTATTATTTATCGCAAATAAAAAATCCCAAAAATGCTAAACGACGGGCGAGAGTTAGGAGGTGTATCATGACCTCTTGCTCCGGCGAAATCGCCTTACGCAATCTCGCCAGTCGTTTAATCTTTTTAGGACTAAATTGATACTTTTCTAACCAACTCCAGTATAATCTTTTCCGAGATTTTTGTCAAGAGTTATTCACAAACAAATCCATCAAATCCATTATATCCGATTTTAAAAGTCAATGCAAATGTCGGTCTGGGGATAAGTTATTGCACTTATTTATTTTATTTTTGTCAAGAAATAATCTGTCCTTTGCTGTTATCAAACCATTTCCAGCACTTGCCGCAATAAAGACCGATGTGCTTGCATTTGATTTGTTTAATCTCGCGTTGTTTTTCTTTGTTGAGATAATCTTGATACTTGACTGGCTTGATCGCCGGAGATTTGCTTTTAACTTGAAATTTCGGCTCGCCCAATCTTTTGAGATAGCCATATTGTTTGGCGATTTCTTCCAGCCGGGCCAATGAGTTTTTGAGATGATTAGGTATATTTAATTTATTATGTTTTTATTTGGAAGTTTATCAAGGGCCAGAGAAATTTCAATTTTTAATTCTTCAAGTTCTTTAATGGAAAATTGTTTTAATGTATTTCCTTTTTTAAGAAGTTCTTTAAATTTTTGATCGCCAAGTTCATTGATTAAATTTTGAGCGTAACGTCCGGCGCTTCCTTTTTTGATTATATTACACGCATAGCATTGCGGCCTCACATTATTTTTGTCAAAGATGGTGGCAGAAAATTGTCTGCTGATGAAGTGTCCGGCATGAATTTGTTTATAAAATTTAATTGTTCCGCAAGTATAACAAGATACATAACCCCGCCAATCGGAATACTTTAACCGAATATACAAGCTAAAAATTTTCCATACTTCTTTTTTCAATTTTGAAATGGTCTGTTTCTTTGGCGGTTTTTTCATTCCTTTTTTAGTACGCCGGAGATTTTCCATCTCGCCAGCATTGGGCCGAGGCAAGCCACGGCCGAGTTCCTTGTTGATTATAAAGCCATAAAGCGTAAGTTATATTATCCTGTTCCGTAAAAAGATTAAGCCCTAATTTTTCGGCTTGGGATTGATGATAAAATAAATTTATTTGAAAAAGACCAATATCTTGAGAATTTTTCCGTCCGCGTAAAACCTCACCGTTCACATCAAAATGATTACCGCCGGACTCGCAAAGGGCGATTTTTTCAAGAATTGGGTAATTTGCCAAACGGGATTGCCATACAAAAGGGTCAATTTGTGCTGACAATGCCCCGTAATGGGTTTTTGGGGCGAAAAGGTAGTTAGAGAAGGTTTGGTATTTTTCGCATTATTAAGGATTAAAAACTTCACCATTTTCTAATTTGCAGGAATAATCGTTTTTATCTGAAATCCAAATCCATTCAAGTTTGATATTTCCGCAAAACTCAAGAATTGTTTCCGCCCAAAGCTTGTTGGCTTCCGCCCAAAGCTTGTTGGCTTCCGCCCAAAGCTTGTCGGCTTCCGCCCGAAGCTTGTCGCCTTCCGCCCGAAGCTTGTCGGCTTCCGCCCGAAGCTTGTCGGCTTCCGCCCGAAGCTTAATTCTTAAACCCCAATTAAATTGAAGTATCTTTTTTGTTTCTTTGGTTAATTTTTTCATTTTATGTCTTTAATAATTATTATTTTTCCGTAGTGAGTTTTTTTCTCACAACTTATTTTATTTTTTTAATTTTCGCCGGTACGCCGGTTCGCGACTTTTATGAGATTCGCTGGAGCGTGAGGGCGATGGCAAGTCGCCTTCACTACACTTTTCGTCCCCCAAACACAGGGCGTATATATGTTGCGTAGTGTATCTTGGGTTTGTCGTTCATTTAGAAAGAAGCCACTCTTTCGCCTCACGCCCACGCTTCAACGAACCTCATAATATCATAATGGGCGACAGCTTGCTATCTGTCAAACTTAAAAAGCATATAACAGTGGATAACTCAAAAACCGAAAATCGCCCAATAAAAGGGCGATCTATTTATTTCGTCGGGGGCCAGCCATAACGCCGGACACAATCCGGAAATTCTTGTTCGAAATTTACGTCTGGATCGTTAATCATGTAACCGACAATCGTGAATTGCATTTGATAATTCATAACATCTGCCGATGGCAATTTATATTTGGTCCGGTAATGTTCGAATGTGCGCGGCTTGAACTGAAAACCACCCAAAGATGGAGTTCCATCTTTATCTTTCGGATTTATGGCATTTGGATTTCCCCGACTCTCGCACCACTCTAAAATTCCTCGCCATAATTCTTGTCTATGCGTTAAAACAGGTTCAAGACGATTGATTGGTCGTCTTTCAAACCATCGCCCCGCTAAAGACGAATTTAGGCCATTTTGAGTGATTTCGTATTCTTGGGCTGTCTGCCACATCAAAATCAGGCAAAATATCCAAACACTCAATAAAATTGTGAAATATATTTTTGTTTTGCGTTTTATCATAATGGACGAACTCATCGTCATGCCGTAAAAACCGACTATCCGTGAATTTTTAAAGTCCTGTAATTAGAATGCTATAAGTTTTGTCGCTTTCAGCCGGCCGTAAATTCCCATTGCAATACCGATAAGAGTTAAGCCGGCGGTTACTATTTGCGAGACCTCATCTTTTTCAATTAAAGATACGCCGTAAAAAGCCCGCAAAATTTCCAGTGCTAATCCGATTGCGACAATTATTTGTCCTTGAATTGTTGTTGACTGATACCAATTTTTTTGATTGTTCATATCATTATTTGATTAGGGTCGTTACTACTACTAAAAGGGTTATATATAGCACTATGACAAGAACAAAAACATGCAAAATGATTTATACCATTTGGGAATTTACAAGAACAACAACAATGGCAGTTTGCCGAACATATTGTTATACTGTTTGGCAATATGGGCAGTGAAAAAGGAAGTTTCTTTTTTAATTCATTAAGCTTATCTTCCAATTCTTTAATTTGTTCTCTTGAACACTCTTGGCATTCTTGTTTATGTTTTTCGCAGTTGGACATAAATTGTTTTTTAAATTTTAAACCAAATCTACGTAAATCTTATGGGCAAGGGTGGATTTGAACCACCGTCCCAGAGCTGAAGCTCTGATTCTCCTGATTGAACTATTTGCCCAAAACTCAAACGTGAAACCTCGTTACCGCCGGCAAACATCCGAAAAAAATCATTGAGATGTTTAAGTTCGCGTTGCCTGCGTGCTGTATTTCAAGTTTGAGCGATTATATTATTGCCAATCTGTCGGTAGAACGTGCAGACCAGCAATGGTGGACAATTCAGGAATTGAACCCGAAAACCGACATGCTTCAAAAGGTGAAGTTTAGACACCCTGTTGAGGAATAACGATTGACCCAGCTTGTCCGATTTTTATTTCTTTCTTCATATTTAATATAGGGGTTAGGTTATTTAACACGAAATCTTAATCCTTCGGTTATGCTTATTTCAAATTGAAATGTATGAACCAAACCGCAATGACAACATATAAATTTATAGCCATTTTTGGGATAAACCCACTCCAAAAAACAAAACTCCTATTTTTTTGTTACCGACGGGGCTCTTACTATAGTATCTGCGCAATCCCTGCACATAAAACCATCGTCGTCTTTGGTAAATATCCCCCAAATAGGTTGATGACAATAAACACAGATAAGTTTTTTGTCTATTTTAAAATCACAAAGTTCGCATAGTTCTCTTAATTCTTCTTTGGAGTTCAAACGTAAAACTTCAAGCCCTATCTGATCGCCCTTATCTTTATAATCCATATCAATCAAATAATTAAGGGTATATTCATCTCCCGCAATAACACCGATAAATGCTTTCATCTCGCCAACAGATTCATTACCCATATAAGGGTTATATCTTGACTGGGTTATGGGAAGCTCAACTATTAACTTGTCATCTTGTTTGGTGAATTTCATTTCTCAAAAAATGTTTTAATAGCTTGCCATAAGCTCACTCTTTTTTGTAACTCTTGGGATTTAAGAAGCTCAGACAAAACAAAATCCCAATCCATACCGAGGTAGCCAATGGCCAGATTGTCCGGCTCCCGGTCAAAAGCAAGAAGATAAAGTTTATTGAGTTGTTCGCGTGTTACCATATCTTTAATAATAGCATCAGGTTGGCTGTTTTGCAAATAGGGCATGGGGTCAATCCAGCCGTGGTATTTATTATCAAAATTTTGTATAACTAACGACTCCATGTCGCCGGGCCGCAATGGTTTCCATATCCGCAATCCTAAATGAAGATGCGTTCCCTTGTGGTCGGGATTTGAGTTCTGCCAGTGCTTAACTCCGCCCGATACGACAAATCCGCTATTGCCCACTCGCCCAATCGGATCGCCCGCTTTTACTTCTTGTTCTTGCGCAACAAGAATCTCCGAGCAATGGGCGTAAATTGTTTCATAAACGAAACCATCTTCTTGAATAGGAGAAAACAAATCAATCTGCAAACCACCCAGCTTATTCGCTTCTTGAAGATGAACATTCGCAATCTTTCCATCTGTCGCCGCACAAATCAGCGTGCCGTAGGGTTGGTAAATATCTATGCCGGGGTGTCCGGGATAACCCATAAAGGCGTACAAGTCGGGATTCTCACCGAAGAATTGCGTAATATGTCCCTGTGGGTATCGTTCAAGTTTTGCGTTTGGGAGAGGATTTTTTATTTTTTCCATAAGGCGGTAAATTATATTTAAATTTTTTAATTTCTGCTTCAAAATCTACCATTCTAACTTCATTGTCTAACATGTCTTTAAATATATCCAAACCAAGCCAGGCATGACAGGAAGAACAACCCAAACAAAATGTCCTGCATCTTTTGCCGTAATTCTTAACGACATATCTTTTCAATTCAGGCAAAAGTTTTTTAAGTTTTAAGATTGTTTTGTGCATTTTTTTTGTTCTCAAATCCAAATACTTCATTATCTTGTTTTGCCACCCATACTAAATCTAAATAAACTTCATCAGCGATTTGCCTTTTCTCTTTTTCTATTGCCTCTTTTACTGTTTTAGCTATAACAAATTTGCGGACGATGAAGCGTTTTTGTCTGATATGGTTCGGACTGATTTGTTTTATTGGCCATAAATTCTCATTTATTTACACTCCCAACAAACACCGCATTGCAGGCATTTGCCTTTTATAATTTCTCCGCCGCAGACAGAGCAAGTTTCAATTTCGTCATTCATAAAGTTTAAAGATTACCCGCCAGATGAATACTCCTGTCCAAGAAAGAGAGATAGCGGAAAGAATTACGATACCAAGCCAAGCCAGAACGAGAAGATGCTTCATAGAAAGATTCAGACCAATAAGTGATATATCCCATATCCAATCATACTCCAGAGCGTTAAAGAGAGCAAGATGAGAGAGAGCCAGATGGTGATTGTTTCATATTGAGTCATTTTTTTCTCATAATTATTTGCCATATTGCGCTTGTGATTACTCCAATCCAGGCTATAACATTCGCGCCGATGAACCATTTAATCATTTCAATTTCGGCCTGAACCATACCCAACTCGTGATTCATTGTGGTCGTTCGCATTTGGATTTCTTGAATACTCGCCCATAAAATTTTAAATTCTTCAGTTGACATATTAGGGGATTATAATGTAATGTGAAATTATATGGGACAACTCATTATTATAATAATAGGAGTTTTCGCCGGAAAATGGTTATATGATTGGTGGACTCGTAATTATTGAGGAATTTTAGGAGTGCTTTTATATACTCTAAAAAATTTCCCAGCCCCGGGTTTCCCTTTTGGTATTCTTCCAAAAGTTTTTTCTGGTTCCAAGAGCCGCGCTTTTGCGGCCGGTGCTATTTGGTGGGTCGGTAGCGATGAAAAACTTTAATTATTTGGATTTTATTCCGGGTTTTGTTATTCCCATAAATCTTTGACCAAGAATCCCTTTTGGTTGTTTTTTTAATGCCTCGCCGGCCTTAATCAAAACATTGGCAAATCGTCCTGATTTTGATAATTTTTGCGCCCCCAATAAAACTAATGCTTTCGGATCAAAAATAGAACCATAAAGAGCAATGCTGTCAGTAAGAGATATTACGTTATTTCTTTGTTCAACCGGCATTCTTCGGATAATGGCGTTTTGAATCGGTATGAGTTCCGAGATTTGAGCATTTATGGTTTGATATGCCTTGTGCCCAAGATTTTTTAATTCCGTGTTCAATTCTCTATAAAAATTAGAATATACCTGTTCTATCGCGTTAGCGTCAGGTTCAACTCTTCCGAATTGCCAAGCACCCTTTCTTCCGGCCCCTTGTTTAATAAATTGAGCGGATAAAATATCGGCATTGCCTGTCCCCCCTGTGGCCAGTTGTATTTCCTCGCCAAGTTGTTTTAATGCCCTGTTTTCTATCGCTCCGATGTCGCCGAATTGTTTTAATCTTAATCCTTCCACTTTGCTGAAATTATTTACCACCCTTTGATAAATTTTATTCAAATCAACAGGAAATCGTTCTTCTGCAGTCCAAAATTTTTGAGTTGCGGTTAGTGTGGATTTTAATTGTGCCGTTAATTTATTTAATTTTATTTGAGTTTTTAAAAATGTTTGATCCAAAGAACCGCCCAAATCATATTTTTTTATATTCTCAACTTTAAATCCGTCGGCGATGTCAGCCGATGTCGGTCTGATTTTTGTAAATTGTATTTTTTCCCCACCAGCTACTAATCCTCTGCCGAACACTTGTTTGCCTGTTTTAAAAGCAGTTCCCAAGAGAGGAAACGCCGCACCGATTATGGCACTTGTTTTAACATCATCGGTTATTCCACCTTCTTTGATTGCCATCTGACCTCCGGCCAAACCTGCTTCAACCGCCATTCTTCCGATCACTCCCAATCCTTTTGTGACTTTTAATACTGCCGTTGAAGGAAGTAAAAATTCAGCGATTGTTTCCACGCCATATCCTATTTTTTCGGCGGTAGTTTGAGGAATAAGAGAAATGGGTTTTTCTTCCGGCACAATTCCTATTTCTTCTCTTTTCTTTCCGGTAACGGCAGATATTCCTTTTTCTGCCAAAGTTCCCAAACCAAATAATGTACTCTCTGTCCCTTTAAAAAATCCTTTACCCAATCCGCCAATAAATCCGCCAACTCCCCTTTGTTCTATTTCCGGCGATATGGCTGTTTTACCTTGTGTTCTTTCAAGATTGTCTATTTGGGATTGCGTTAATCCCCTGCCCAATAATTGTTGTTTTTGTTCCGGTGTAAGCATATTTATTTACCCCAAAAGGAATTTACTCCTTTCCAAAAATCGGTAAAAGGCGATTGATATTCCAAATCTTTTAATGATTTATATTCGGGTTTTGGAGCAGGAGTCGGGGCAGGTGCAGGAGTTTGTCCCGTTACTTTAAGATATTCGTTATATGCTTCTTCGTCAGATATAATTTCTTTTCCGACTTCTAAATCTTTTTCAATTTTATCCAATTTTTCCGTTAGATTTTTATAACTATCAACAAAGCCCGCGACATTAATATTGGAATTTGCGAGATTTAAGAGTGTTTGCTCATAAGCTCTTTTGGCATTAGTTAATGTCATTGAGGCAATAAATTTATTTTGTTCAGTCGTTGATCTTATATTAGGAAGTGTTGTTAAGTATCGTTCAATGTCGGTATCCGTTAAAACACCCACTTCTCCATATAAAGCCCTTGCCACGCTCGGCACCAACGCTGTTACCTGTGCATTAACCGCCCTTGCATCAAAACTATAAGGATTTAACGATTTAAGATAGCCAATAATTGGATCATTGGTGGTTTTATCTAAACTTTGCATTATATTGTCGGTAAGAGCAACCACATTAGCAAATTTGCCAAGTTGTTCTCTTTCGCTGGCTACGGGTTTTGTTTTTGAGCCACTTGTCGTTTTTAATCTTTCAACAACATATTCAGGTGTGCCATATTCTAATTTAACACCTTTTTCACTAATAATATCCACACCTACTTCTCCTACTTTCGCCGGTACTCCTTCTGCTTTCGCCGGCCCCAAATCTATTTTGCTTACTTGTTTTCCTGTTGCGTCAAAACCAAATCTAATCGTTCTACCGCCTATATCCTGAATTGAATAATCAATTTCTCCTTCTTTAAGTTTTAATTCTCTTTCTTTGAATCCCGCCGCCCTTGTTTCTCCCGCTTGTTTTCTTTCGATTTCTGCCGCTTTTTCCGCCCTATTCAATGTATCCTCTAATTGTTTTTGTTGGAAAGTTCTTTCTTTGTCATAAAGATTTATGGCCGTAGTCGCGGCGAATTGCGCCTGCTGTCTTGCGTCTTGATATGCGTTTTGCATTAAAGTCAGCCGATCCGTGCGGTTAGCGATTTTCTTTTCGTAGCGGTCAGTTATTTTTTGTATCAGCTGTTGTTTTGAGCCGGCAGATTTCCACGGATTTTCTTGAATAACCGCAATCTCCGCGTCGCGTTCATTGGCCAAACTTTCAATTTCTTTTGAAATATTTGTGATATTTGTTCTTACGTCGGGAAGTCCCGTTGCTTCCATTACTTGCTTGACCAAATAAGATAAAGTTAAAGAAGGATTTAATTTAAATCCTATTTTTAGTTCATCAGTCGCCACGCCGAATTGGCTGAAAAAATTTTCCGTTTGTTTTTCTATTTCTGGAGGAGTAACGGGTTGAGTTCTTGTTGCTTCTCCGCCAAGCAATGCGTCGGCTTCCGGGGATAAATCCATCGGTACTTCAACTCCCGATGGAGTTTTAAAAATTCTCTTGAAAGTTTGCGGAGTGGGCGGTTGTGTTACGGGAGGTTGGGTTGGAGGTTGTACCGGTTGAACAGGGGCTTGCGGTGATTCGGCTGGCGCGGCCAGAGGGGGAGTGTGGGGGGCTACTCCTCCGGGAGCTTGTGGTTCGGGAGCTTGCGGAGCGGCCGGTGGAGCGGCGGATGGCGCCTGAGGGGTTTCTTGCGGCGCTTGTATTGTCAAAATTTCTCCGGGAAAAATAACATTTGGGTCGTTTGAACGAAAACCGGACACGGCAGAAATAGGCACGCCTAATTTTTGCGCAATTCCGCTGATCGTATCTCCCACCCTAACCGTGTGTTGAATAGGCATAAAAAATAAAATAATTTTTAACCAAACGGAAATTGATCTCTGCGAATTAGCTCATCATCAACTCCGCCCCCTAAAACATTGATTCGTTTAAACATACCGCCTCTTGCTCTGTGCGTTTGATACTGAAATTGCTCATCGCTGATTTTCTTCCAAAGCGAGTCAAGAATTTGCGTTGCCCGCGTGTGATGAAAATTAACTTCATTTTCTTTTTTCTCACGTGTATTGGCATAAGCAAGCACTTCTTCTACGATTGCTTCGTTTCCTTCTTCGTCTCCGTTTGAAAATACCGTTTCCGCGGTTAAATCAGTAATATCAATATCGGCAGGAGCATATTGTCCCCACGCCGTAAGTGTTCCCGAAACATCGGCTTTTGGATTAATAAAAACAAGTCGCCCAAAATCGGAATAAACTTTTTCTTCGCTGTCGGGTTCTTCTTCCCGGAAAATTTGATAATCCTCAAAATTGAGTTTCTGAAATCTTTTTCCGCCAACCTGAAGCAATCTGATAGAATCGGCTTTAATTCCTTCAAAATTTAATTCTTCCGCCGCGGTATAAGTGGTTGATATTCTTCCTTCGGTCATCGGCCATTTTTTATACGAAGTTCCCCACCGTATGCCTTGTCGTATCCATTCATTCAAAATCGTATCGGTATAAAAAGCCGCGGTGGTTGTGATGCCGAGTTTTCGTATTATATCATTTTTTATATCTCCAAAATTAGTAAGCATTTATGTTACAGTTACGTGGCGCCAAGTCGTATTTACCGTGTCATAAATATACGCGCTTGTGCTTCCGCCTGTTACCACTAAAACAATTTGATCAGCCAATTTTCGCGGTTTAAACGTCGGCTCTTCTTTGAGCGTGCGGATGAAACCCTCAATGTTAAAAAAATGATTGATTCCTTTAAACTCTTCTGCTCCGCCCAAATTTTCTTCATTTAATTGGGTCATAATAAATTCGGAATATTTTATAACCGAGGTCGTCAGTTGTCGGAGAAATAACCAGCTGGAAAACATCCGTTTCTATGTCGCAATGAATCCTTGTTTTGGTAACGCTCTGTGAATCATAAGAAATGGATTGTATCGTTTCTTCCGTATCGTCAAGTAACCTATGCTTGACATCAAAAGCGGTTGTTCCTGTTGTATTCGTCGTATCGTGAAAAATATCAATTCTTCTGATTTTAACCGTTTGGCCAAAATTGATGCGGTTGGAATAAAACGCGCCAGTCGTGCCGGCATTATCATAATCAATTTCCACCAGCTTTCCCGCCCCCGCGCCATCGCTGTAAGCTATTAAAAACTTATTATCGCCCTGATATGCAATGTTGTTAATATTTTGTGCATTTACGTTCCGAAACGGTTTCCACCAAATATTTCCAGCTCCCAAATTCCCAAATGCAAACACATTTCTTCCGTCTCTAATCAATAAAATATCTTCTAAATTATTTATATTATGCGAATATGTGGTATCCGAAACCGCAAGTTTTTTTAAAAAAACCAATCCGTTGCCGTTAAAATATCCAAAATTGTTTCCCCAAGTCGTATATATGATACCGCCTATAACTCTTGTTCCTTCAATTTGTGCTTCTATTTCAATTTCTCTCGTCCAGTCGCGAATAACAGGATCGCAAAAATATACTTTACCGCCGCCGCCGCGAGTATGAGAAAAATTTGCCGTAATTCCGACAAATGCCAAAAGTGTTCTGCCGTCGGAGTGTTTGCGAAGAGAAGTTATATTGACTTCACTCGGAAGGGTAAACGCGGTACCGCTTGAGGTTCCGTTCCAGTAATAAATAACGTTTTTATCGGCAAAAAAGATTTCACCCTCCACGGTTTCCATCGGATGTCTATAATTGGGTGTTAATCCTGTCCACCAATGTTCTGTTATCGCGGCAAAATTATTGGTGAGTTTGGCTATTACATCATTTGAGGTAGCATAAATTTCATTTTGAAACGTAATCAAATCACTTGTTCCAAGAATAAAAGTTTCGGCTGAAGTTTGTTTTTTTGTTAAAGTTCCTCCGTCTAAAGTATAAAACGCGCCTTCATCGTCTAAATAATATACATCATTTCCCAAATATGCAGGGTCAGGGCAGGAAGCAATAATGTTACCGGTTAGCGTAGCGCCCCCCCTATCCGTTCCCACTTCATTGAAATAAAGCAATCCTCTGATTTTCGTAAGATTTAAATTTACACTATCGGGAGAAAATCCTTTATCGGAAATGAAGTCGGACTGACTTTCACCCGTTATAAAATTTTTAGGCCCTATCTCAAGAATTGGCATATTTAATAATCAAATAAATTTAAATCTACTTTGAAATACTTGCCTCGGAAAAAATATTTATCCGCTTTAGTCATTTTAACTTTTTTCCAGTTTATTTCTCGGAATAATTCAACGAATCCTTTTTTGAATTGTTCGTCTTTTAATACCAGCAATATGATTCTACGGAAAAGCCGTATGCGCTCTTTCATATCTCCAATCACTTCGGCGTTTTCCAGCCAAATCAATGCCTTTTCAAAAAACGATACCGGATTGATAAATCTGAATAACCAAAACGGCATATATTCAACCATCCATTGGAATCTAAATCTGTAACTGTCATCTTCCTGTAAAATAAAAGTGATTAAATCTCTTAACTGTGCGGATTGCGGTGATACCTTTGTCCACGCCCGATGAATTTCTTTTACGGCCGGCACCAACTTTTCCGGCGGAACTATGTCATATTTACTTTCTTCCATAAGAACATATATTCTCGTCAAGGTCTCTTTAATTTCAGTAATCACTTCTTTGTCGGAAACTCCCTGCTCAAGTTTTGCCCAAGAATTATTAAAAATCTGATTCTTTATTTCATGTTTCAGTTTTGACAGTTTTCCGAACAGGAGATACCCTCGCGGGAATCCGGGAAAAGGATATTTCTCACCTTCCATCAGCATGACTAATGCTCCATCTTTCTCCGTTACTTTTGCCTGAACCGCGCTTTGTGTCTTCCAATATCTAACTAATTCCATATCTGCTGGGGATTTTCTGATAATCTTATACCACTTCCTAAAAATTTTTGTTTTTATTGTACTTATCATCAATTTCTTTTATTGTTATTTCCCAATGACAATTAGGGCAAAGAAGGATACATTTTTCTGCTTCATCTCTTATTCGTTGAGCTATATGAGTACTCATAGGGCCCCTATATCTACAAACCTCATCTTTTTTATCTCTTAAATGATGGAATTGTAAAATTTTAATTTCTTTACAATATCCACACAAAGAACATTTTCCTCCTTTTTCTATTCTTAACTCATAAAGAAATCTTTTATATTCTTTCCATCTTTCCTTCCCTGCTGGTCTATCTTTTTCTATTTCTTTTTTTCTTGCTTCTTTTCCAGCCTCAGTCAATCTGTATTGCTTTTGGTAATCTTTAAAATATTGTTTTCTTTCTTCTTTTATTTTCATTCTTTTTTCGTTTTTAATTCGCTCCTCTGCTGGCGTTGTCGGGAAGTTTGCGCCAGCATACTCCCCGACAGACGAACGAATTTTTTAGCTAATTGTTAAAAACTTCCAAACAAAGCGGCTCCGTATTTTCTGCGCTGTTTCGGCACTTTCGCGCCAAACAGGAATAGTCCCTGATACTTTTTCGCAAACTGATTCTCTGCGTCAACCACTCTGGACTCGCTCCACTTATCCGCATAAGTGATAAATCCAAGATGATTCGCGGGAACCACATAACCTGTCGCGCCGGTTGTCAATACGACATCCGAACTCGGCCCCCCTGTGGCCGTGGTTGACTGTCCCGCTCTCGTTGATACGCGAGTACCTGCCGCCGCATGTACGTCGAAACCGCCAAATCTCATTACTCGTCCGTTCAACACGGTACCGGAGTAAATCTCGGCAATTCCGGTCGGTTGCAGTTCAGCCGCTTGGCGAAGCATTGTAATACCCGCCGGAGGAACTGTCAGCTTTCGCGATTCAGCCGCGACTTCGTTACTATCCAGAGCTTCCGCCAAAAGCGTAGCTTGATCGTAAATAGAAGCCGCTGTAACAGCCGTTGCTCTGGCCGCCTGAATTTCCCAGCCCAATGAAGACATTGTAAGCAATGAAGCGTTACCGTCTCCATATTTGGGGAAATACACGCCATCGCCACCGAACAATCCCCGCAACGTGAGTCCTTCCTCAAAATCAGAACCAGACGCTGCTTCGTCCCATTCCGTAAGCGTCGCCGCTGTCGAGCTTGTTATACTCGAAATGCGATACCACGGAGAAACGAATGATGCCGTTGAGCGGAGCCGGAAACCTTTATATAACACGGAATTGTTAAATCCCGCGAATACAAGTATTCCATCTCTGTCTTCCACGGTTCCAATCTGGCTTTCGTAAGTATTGCTATTGGCGTTCACTGTTACCGTGCCGCCTGTGGCAGTAGTAGCGATTGAGGCCTCCGTCTGTCCCGAACCTTCAACCCGAAGGTCAATACCAATCCAGTTACCCGCCTTAACCTCCGAAGCGAACTTATCAAGCACATAAGTGTCAATGGTTCGCTCAAGAATTTTGGCCGCGTCGGTAAGAAGATTCTCTGGAATATCTCCACCGTAAGTGAAAAGATTTTCCAACCGGTCAAGAGAAAAGTTATAATATTTTCTCTTTTCAACAACAAGCTGGTCTTCCGTGTCAACGATTGTTTCGGAAGCCATATCCGAACCAACCGAATAATCGGAAAGCAAAATACTGTTTAAGAAAGAAAGAATATTAACTCTATCTCCGGGCTTTTTGATTTCGCCCTCATAATCTCTATTTGCGATTGCGTCAACAACCGCGCTTTGATAAGTCCGTTCAAGGACTTTTGCCGCAAACTGTTCTCCAAAATTACTAAGGTTCATACGTTAATTGATAAACTTTTATTGATTAACCGATTAAAAGCGATTACTCAATTAAGTTTTCAATTTCGTTCCTTCCGCGACCTTAAAATTTAATCTGACCTTTTTTAAGCATATCTCTATACTTTCTATGGTCAGTTTCACGCAGTTTTTTTAATTCTTCGTGATTCATTCCGGATGATAACGGCATTTTTGGGCCGCCTGTGGGTTTTTCAAGCCCCTTGCGTTTCGGTTCCAGTATTCCTTTTTCCGTAAGAAATACTTTTGCCGCGGTCTTAAGTTGCAATCCCTTATTTTCGGGTTCTTCGCGGAAAGATTCAAAATCATTCCACAATTCCTTTAATTCGGGATGCGCTTCAAGAACTTCACTCTTGGCCAACTTTTCTTTTATTTCAGAAAGTTCGGCTTTAAATTTCAGCGCGTTCTCATCCAAATCCTCAGAAGGAACTTCATTAATTGCTAATACTTCTAACTGGGCGCGGAGTTCTTTGACTTCGTTCTCGGCCTTTTTGGCCCGCTCAAAGTTTTGGGAACTTACCGTCGCCTTATGTTTGAGGTCGGCTATCTGCTCGGCAGTTAGCGTTTCCTCTTCGGCTGTAGGTGCCGTAACCTCTGGAATGATTTGAGTTTCCAGAACCTCTGTTTGATTTTCCATTTTATGAGTTGGTTTAAACTCTAATTATCCATCAGTTTAATGACTTAATGAGGTCATTATGACAATGTGCCTATTGTGGTATAATCTTGTTCGTTCGCAACACTGCCAAAAGTGAATTGAATTGCGTAAACAATGCGTCGTGATCTATACGTAAGTTGTTGAACGCGGCTATCGCCAAATCCCTGTTAGCGGCCGTATCCCAAGCGCCCGCGGCGGCTCCTACGCCACCCGCCGGAAAAGCGGTAGAGGTAGTCGCCCCTGCATTTGATACCACGACACCGTTTTGGAACCCGTCAATCCTTGAATTCACTGCATCTGGTGATGGTGATGACATAGTTTTATTCTGTTTTAGCTATTAAATTTTCAAGATCACTAATACTTCTTACGTTCAAATCTTTTAGAATCTGGTATAAATCCAACAGTTTTTCTTTTTCGGATTTTACCGGCGGACTGTCTGTGGTTTCCGCCAAATCTTTTACTGTTTCAACTTCTGTTTTCTTTTTTATCATGTTAAACTTTTTTACTTTTTGCTATTGCTACGTGCCTCTTACGACCCTCGGCGCCTTTGATAACGCCCTTATTGATAGAGGCATAAAAAACTTGTTTGCCCTTTTTCGCGCCATATTGTTTCTTTATTACTTTCAATATCTTTTTTCCTTTTTTAGTGATTGGCATTTTAATTATAAAAAGCGAGGACTTTGTGAGTCCCCGCCTTTTGTTAGGTTAGGGTTATTAAGTTAATTATATCATTTTACAACAAAGAGGTCAAATACTTCACAAGCGATTCTCTTTGCGCTTTCGGGCTTTTTATCAAATCCCGCAAAGATGCGTAAACGGAATGAAGCAATACCAATCTTTCAATCTTTTCTTTTGAATTGTCCAAATCTTTGAATTGCCGTTCTGTGTTTCCAATTTGATTTTCACAAAACTCTAAAACGCTTTCAATCGTTATCGTTTCTTCGGATAAGATTTTTTGCCATTGCTCTATGGTGTCCTTTTCTTCCCTGCTTAATTCTTCCGGCTTTATTCCTCTTTTCTCAAATAATTTATTAAGTAAATTCATATTTTGATTCTGATTCTGATTCTGATTCGGATTCTGATTATCCGGCCCCCATTAAAAGTAAATTAGGTCGAGGAATTGCCGTTACTACCGCGCCGACTGGAGCAAGAGAGGCAACAATTAACGGCAAATCGTAAGCTCCGGCGGAAGTATATGCAAGAGAAAAAGAACCGGGCGGAGTTTCGGGTGTTAACGGGCCGCTGTTTTCAAACGCCACCACTTCGTCATTTGTGCTACGGACTCTTGCATAAGTATTTGCTCCAACTGTAATTGCGTTACTTCCCGCAAGACCGACTCCCACCAAAATACAATTATCAGCAATGGTGGTTACAGCTTGCGAAACAGAAGTAGTTTGTGCGGTAACTTGTTGCGCTGTCGCGTCTGGTTGACTTGATTGGCTTGCTCCGGTATATGATACTCCCACAACATCGCCCCACGCTGATGGTGTTCCGCTAAATGTTGCGACGATATTATTCGCCCCCGTGGCCGGAGCAATCAAAATCCACATATTTGTCCGGCGAGCATTCGTTGTTCCTACCGCATCTGAACCAATTTTGGTCATCGCAACTCCACCATAAGTAACTCCCGTAACTGTTATAACATTCTCCGTATCTGCGATTGCAGTATGAACAATTAAAACTCTATCCGAACCAGAGCATGTATGGGCAAGCGTTATTGATGAAGCCGCCACATGCCCCGAATCACTTGATGCGTCAAATGCTATTGCCATGATTTTTTATTATATTAAATTTCTTTCGCGAATAATGCCGATAAAGTAATTGTAGAACCGGTAATGTATTCAATTGCCTTTGCCATCTTCTTTATGTCGTCATCAAATAGTCCGATGGCGGAATTACAACGAGCACAGAGTAATCCTCTTATTTTCCCCGTTTCGTGGTCATGGTCGACAAACATGACTCTATTACCATTTGACTCTCCGCATATCGCACAACCATAATTTTGTTTCTCCAGCATTCCATCGTAATCGTCAAGTGTTAGTCCGTGAGTCCCTTTTAATAAACGCATTCTCTGATATTTCTTGTATTTATCGGGATTGTCTTTCGCCCTTTTGTTGTGATAACAATTTACGCACAAACCATTACCGTGCGTGGTTTTTTCTGGATGACATTGGGGTTTTGATTTTGGTCTTGCCATATTCCTATTGTACTATACTTCTCTTGAGAATAAGGCAGAGAGGGTGACTGTTGTCCCAGTCACATCTGGTAAATCTGCCGTCCAATTATTTCCTGTCTCATCTTGCGGAATTGGCACAGGTAACGCCACGCCCGCGGTTCCATTGGCCGGAATACGAATACTCGTTACGATATTCCCCGCGATAACGGCTCGTATATCAACCGTAACTGCCGCGTCCGAATTATTCGTTCCCATAATATAAATCAAGTCAAGGTATGAACCTGCAACAGCGGCAAGCAAAGTCGTTTCGGTTCCGTTTGCGATTGAAACATACGCCGTGGCAATTAAATCTCTTGCCTGCACCGGCCGAATAATTTGTCTACCCAAATCATCGTGCGACGAAGAAACTATATCACCTCCCGCAACGGCCGTCGGATTGGCTGTTCTTGCTATGCCGCCGGCTTTAATTGGCGCAGAGTTATCATCCACGGCGCCGGCAACCGTCGGGCCGACTGCGATCGTTGAAGTCAAGGCGCCGCTAACCAAAGTTACGGGAACCGGATTTGAACCGCTGTATTGTACACCGCCAGAATCCACAATGGCCGTGGCCGTGCTGTTAGTTATACTCGTTACAACGACAGCCGGTAAGGACTTTACTTCAGTTGACCATATTGAACCGGAAACTTGTTCTACAGGAACAAAAACAGCGCGTAACTGCGTATCAGTAAGCCCAACCGTAGTAACTACATTTACCGAATCTATTGATCCGCTTACTTGCTGAACATCAAGATGAGCAGCCCGCAGTTCAGCGTCCGTAATCCCAGAACTACCTGTCTCTACTGATACTCTAATACGATTATCGCCATTAAAAACTACTTCAGTGGCGGCAGAGTTGAATATATCCTTAACCGAGATGCTCCAGTTTGCTCCGCTTACTTGGGACACAGGCACGGCACTTACTCTTAATTCCGCGTCAGTTAATCCGGTTGAGCCGCTTTCAATAGAAACTTTAACTCTGCCATCAGCATTCATTAACTCTGAATATGCCGATTGGCTAAATCCTTTTATGGTAAAAAAATCATGCTTGCCTCCGCCGCCTCCGTTTAAAATGGTAGTCAAATTTTCAAACAAATTAACCGGATTTCCCTTGTGGTCTCGTAACTGAACCGGCAACGGATTATTCATATCAACACCCATAAGTTGAACCCAACCCTTAACGTTCATTTCATCCGGCATTTTAATATCGGGAATTTTAATGGGTGGAATTGTAACCGTAACTTTCGGTTGTGGAATTTGAAAATTGCCGAGTGTTGATTCTATGGCGTTAATTATGGGGGTTGTATCAATACCAGCCATTTCTTTATTGGCCACTTCTCCCCGCAGTTGATACATCAGTTCCGCCACCGTTTCTTTGTTTAACTTTGACGAATTGGCAATTTCAGCAAGAAACGGCCCAAGCATTTGCGCCAAGTCCTGCCCGATTGTTGACATTAGACGTTTGCGTTCATCTTCCATTCGCGCGTGCTTGGCGATGGTAATTTGACTTTCCAATATTTCTTTAAATTTATCTACAATATTATCATGTTGCATATTTTTATATTAAATTGATAATCCTGCCAATTCGCTCATTTTGCTTTTGTAATCCGGCCAAGTCAGGCGTTTGACTTGCCTGTTGTTCTTGGGGTGGTTGTTCTGTTTCCGAAGATTCAACTTGTTTTAATTCTTCGGGAGATAAATCAACTGATTCAAGCATTCTTTTTTGAGCAATTTTTTTTAAAGCGATATTATTCGGGAATTGAGAAAGAAGAAACATAAACTTTTGAATGGTCTTTAACGATTCTTGTTCTTGTTCCGAAGATGAACGAATAATCGGTTCGTATCCCACGGTTGATTTCCAATCGGAAACATAAATTTTCTTTGAATAAATTTTGCCGCTTCGTGAGGTTTTGTATAATTTAAGAATCTTCGGAGCATTGGCGTGCATCATTTTATCCCATTTCCAGCAAATCTCATACCAAGCCATTCTGTAAAATTTCGCCATCCCAATAGAACGTTCCATCGCTTTACCGACAAGAATTTGTACTTCTCCGAGCGTTTGCGTTCCTTTTTCCGCTTGTCCTTTTTCAATCGCGGTGGCGCCGCTTCCCCGTTCAACAATTTGAGTCAATGCGCCAATAGCCGCGAACGTATCATCAAGTCCCGAAATCTCAACTGGCTTAATAACTTTGTTAATATCATCGCCCGGGGGGGCGGGAAGCATCACGCCCGGGCCGGGTGTATATGTCTGCGGAGTATAATTCTGTCCCGGCAAGAACCAGTGCATCTGAAAATTCTTTAAGGTGCGATTCTCAATCATCTGGCTGAACCAAACATTCAAAACCTTATTTGGCGTTCTCACTAAATCCGCCACGGAATCGGGATAAATGTCATTAGTTTCCGGGTCTTCCGACCAAACGACAAACGGCCAGAAATCAACGCCGATTAAATCCATTAGAGATTCATTCAAAAGTTCAGTGCGTTCATCGGCATATACCACAACTCTGCGTTCCCATTCTTTCTTTTTAACATTCCAAATATTCGTGTAATGTTCGGTCAAATTTACCAATCTATCCCCGCCGGCAAAAAGAGGAAAGTCATTATGTTCAACGCCCATGTCTTTCATCCGTTCCATTTTCTTTTCCCAATTCTTTTTGTTTTCATCGCTTTGCGTCAATCCCGGTTCTGAATTTACCCAAGTTAATAGTTCATCTTTTCCTTTTTGCTCATATCTTTCATCCGCGAGAATATCCCGCACAGAACGAAAGATATTTTGATGAATAACGAATCGCGCGGTTTCAATGTTAGAAACTGTCATAAGAGGATCATATACAATATCATACACATCCAGCGTATCTATGGACATTCCGGCGTTTCCGATATTGAGTTTCCGCCCGCTTATGCCGTATAAAAGAACATTCTTTTTGTCCAGAATATCACCCAGTTCAAGTTTGTTTTCTCTAAAATTGGAGTCCCAAACCTCTTGATAGATAATCTCTTTATCTTCATCACCGCCCATTTCTTTCCATTCCGCGTCCGGCACTTCATCAATTTTTGAAAGAAGTGTTTTAATCGTTTCCTTCATCAATGGAATATTAACTGCCTGTCGTTGTGTAAGCCGGTTTGTTTTGACTTTATTCCGATAAAGTTCGTAATTATCGTTCCAATCTTCGTGTTTGCGCTTTTGCAGTTCATTGGCGGCCTTTTTTTCCGCCATCAATTTATCCATTAAGGATTCCACGATATTCACTTGTGTTTCTTCTGTGGTATTTGACATAAAAAAACGGAACTCGTTTTAGGTTGAGTCCCGCCTTGATGTGGTTAGGGTTTTATTTAATTATACTTTTTTTATTTCTTGCCGTCAAATCGCCGACGCCACGGCCAATAACTTAATTGAACTCCTTGAAAATTACCGTCGCCGTCAAAATGAATGATAGTTTGACCGCTCTTAACTCCGCTCAATCCTCCACAAGAAATAAGAGCAACGAGGATTTCCTGATAACGCAAAGTATCTTCTTTGCTTATTCCTTCAATTTGTAATTTAATTTCTTCTATTGTCATTAAAAACTTATATCTCTATCTCCGTAATACGGCCGTATTGGCGAAGATTGCTGATAAATATATTGCGACGGCGGACTGAAAGAATAAATCGCATATCTCATTGCGTCCATAAGATGATCATTTAACTTCTCCGGTTCGTCTTTGTCTGGTTTATTTTCTTGCGGTTCAGGGTAATGATACATTGATGCTTCGTCTAAAGTTTCTTTGCAGTTATTCGTTATAAAAAATCTTTTTTCTCTGATAAGTTGTTGAATATGGCTTATACCACCTTTTATGTCTTTATTTGTTTCCATTACTGGAAGCCCCGCTCGCCGGCATTCTTCCAATCTATCCGGTTCGGCAGGGTCGGGATAAAGTGCCGTAGCTTTATGTTCCGATAATTTATTTTTTAGAACTTGTATAATTTCAGCCGTTGTTCTTTCCGCTTGTTTCCATTCGTCAACATTATACCACGCGTTATCCCGTAAATACAAAACTGTTATGGCCGACGGATTGCGGAAACCCCAGTCAACGCCGATAATTCTCGCTTCCGTTTTAATGTTTTTATCCAATAACCCGACAATCTGTTCTTCAGGTAAGTCATATACCAATCCGGTCATTTTCTTAAATTCGCCCCCATATCGCCGGGCAAATTCCTCGGGCCGCAATCTTCGCATTTCCGCGTCATAAAAATCTTTTGAAAAATAAGGATTATCTATTGACCGCCAGGTAAAAAAGGATAAAGATTTATCGTTTCCATTTCTACAAGGAATATAAAAATCTTTATATAACCAACCCATATTGTATGGCGTAGTCGTAATCAATATCTGTCCGCCGGTCATTGATACGCGCGAACGGCAAACTGTCCATGTTAAAACCGAAGTCATTCCGCCTTCGTCAAGCCATATCCAGTTGGCCGTTATGCCCTCAATGCCAAGCGGTTTATCCGCCGAACGAACATAAATAATTCCTCCCGGCGGTAAATGTATCTCGCCTTTTTGTTCCTTAAAATATTGTCTTAATTCGGGGAAAGTATCAAAGAACTTCTTTAATGTCGCTTGCCGTAAAATGTTATACGTTGGCGCAATTATAATTCCTGTACCTTGAGGAAATTCCGTAATCTTTTTACCGGCCCAATGTGCTCCAAGAAATGTTTTACCGCTTTGTACGCCTGCCACGGCGGCGCCAAATTGCGTTTCAAAATTCAATGCGTCAAATTGCCTCGGAAATAGTTTTACCGTCTTTTCCATCTATTTTTTCTATTTTAATCGTAAACGGCAAATCGGGATTTTGCCCGAGGTTCAAATCTTGAGGAGGTCTGCCTTCAAGCATTTGCCACACTAATTCCGGCTTTTCTTTAATTAACCTTTCCACAAATTCTTCTAATCGTCCCGCTTCATTTTCCAAAATTTGTTTAACTTTATTTTTTATCGTTTGTCCTCTTGGCTTTCCTGCCGGATTGCCAGAAACTCCGGGGATAAATTGTCCTTTTTCATTCCTAATAATTCCTGCATTTTCTGGTTTTTCATCTTGACTAATTTCAGACATTATATTGTAATTTTAACTTTTCTTATTCAGCCAGCTGTGAAGCATATCTTTTAGCTCATGCAAGGATTCTATTTGATTCACTATGCCAGTTGCGCCGTCGGGATATTCACTAGTCGGTTTTGAGCCATTCACTTCCAGATCAAGCTGTTTCAGTTGTTGCAACATTCTGGTGCTGTCCCTTTCGGCTAATGCCAGCTGGTCTTCCAATCTTTTGCGTTCTTCCGCGTCTGCCGCCGTTTCTGTTATTTGCTTTTTAAACCCTTCAATTCTTGCTTGCATAAAGTCATATTCTTTGCGAATATCCTCTCTTATCTCGCGGGTTTTAAATACCTTAAACTCCAAATCCCAAATCATTTTTTGGACACCTTCATATTTTTGCTTAAAATGCGCTTTTTTGGAAGTTTTTCTGTGAGTAAGTATAAGTCGCAAAACTTCGGCAACTGCGATTATTCCTAACAAAATGAAAATTAACATGTTCATATATTTATTGTTTAATTATAGCATATTTTCTAACACAAATCAACTTTTTTATTTTTTGTACTTCGGCGCTTTCGCCCTGATGATATAGCCATAGGTATTTTGCGGATTGCCGTCCGGCCATGCCCCAAGCGGAATCTTCAACAGCGCTATGTCGTAGAATCCGTGTTTTTCCAGCAGTTTTTTGTAGTCATGAGCATAATATCCTTCTTTGATCAATAGCTTAATTCTACCATAAAAACTTTCACTATGCAACTCACAAAATACGACATATTTGCGGGTTACACGTTTTATTTCTTTCAACGCTTCGTCAGGATTCCGAATATACATTAAGCACATATCAGATAAAACTACGTCAACGGAATTGTCGGACATCATAATATCTTCTGCCGAACCGACTTTTAAAAATGCACCGTTAAATGATTGTCCAGCAAGTTTAATGGCATCCGCATTAATATCTATTCCTCCAATCTGTTTTCCCTTAAAATGCGTGAGAATGTTAATAATGTTCGCCCCTGGGCCGCAACCGATCTCCAAAAGCGACATCCACGGAAAAGTATTAAGTACGGAAGAAATCAAATCCCTGTGCGGATGATTCCATGTGTCCAAATATCGAACTTTCCAATCAATCTTACGATTTTGCCAATATCTCATCCATTGTCTTGTCGTTTTTAATAAATTCATGACCTTAAAAATTCATATAATTTCGCGTAAAATCTTTCTCCAAACCAACATCTCAATTTCCGTTGCCAGCCATGGGGGGAATGTCGCATAATCATCTTCCGAAAACTTATTTTAATTTTAAGTGGCATTACCTTCTCCAGTCCAAAATCATTCAATATTCTTTCAAGATTATCTCCCAAAAACTTATTTCCCGCAAAAGGATGATTGAATATCGTACTTATATTTTCTCCGTGCGTGCCGACAATAAATCCGCGGTAATCCGTATAATATGCTGGTAGATAATTTTTGACATATTCGTGGCTTTTATAAGGGCCGATATGCTTAATATGTTTAAACGGATCAACGAAAATTTCTCTCGGAAATCGTATCGTATAAAATGGCGGCGTTGTTGTGGGATTCCATTCGGCCAACTGCCGCGCAATATAATCCATAACATAACCCTTTAAATAACCGAATACATGTATGTTTTTATATTTTAAAAAGAAATCTTGAATCTCTTGTACAGCATTATAATAATAACAATCATCGCTGGGCTGAATTGTCATTAATACCTCATCACATTCACCCATTATATTTAACAATTCCCCCATAGAGCCGTGTATACTTTCAATTAATCGGTTATTTGCTATTTCATCGGAATATTTATCATCGTAAAAACAAACTCCAGCATAAGTAAATACCGTTTTAAAATCAGGTATTGACTCAAGAAATTCCCGAAATTCCCTAATTAAAGAATTATTTTTATCATCGTATCGCACGCTCACCCAAAGAATAAAATTTTTGTTTGTTTGCGCCACAAGAGACGGTAAAACAAATTGTTTAAAAATTTTAATACGATTACGAAGCCATCGAGAACCACGCCACCCTGAATATAAGCCCAATCCCGTGAATGGAACATATAAAAAGTGTGTAATTCTATTTTGCTTTTGCATATTGATTTGTCCAGTTTAATTTATTTTCTTTTTTGGTTTTCTTAAAATGACATTCCCAACATAATGTCCTGCCATTATTTATATCAAAACGGAGTTTAGGATAGTCAGAAAATCTTTTAACTTCGTTTTTCCAACCAGTGCCCCTTCCATATCCAATCGGTCTGCAAGCCAGTCCAGGGCATATAAAGAAAATGAATTATTTTTTTTGATTCCACGGAAAATTATTCAAATTAGTATAATAATATTCCCTCCCTACCAGATTCGGTTCTTTTTTATCTTTCAATGTTCTCAATTCTTCAACCGAAAGCGTATGCGGATATTTAATGGCCGAAATTGGATATTGGCCCCACAAAATGCTTTTAGCCACCACTTCGCTAAAACCTTCAAAGGGAAGCAATCTTAATCCGCCTTGCATTTTTTGAATTTCCTTGTTCATTATTTCCTGACTTACTCTGCCTCTAATTATAACATTTTTATTCTTTGTTTGCCAGTCCACAGTATTTCCAAATAAATAAAACTCAATATCAGGATGTTTTTGCGCAAGTTTTTCAATTTCTTTCCAGCAATAAAGTTTAAAATCGTTTCCTGACACGGAAGCATAAACTTTTGGTCTTTCGTTCCATTGATAAGTTATCGGATATTTGTTTTTATCACCCAAAAAAGAAGGACAAATATTGCTTAAAATTCCGGCCTCCGCGAGTGCTTGTGCCTCAACTTTATTCTCAACCCAATTTTCGCAATTTTCGTTTATCCATTTAGCCAGTGCTTTGGGTTCAATTCTAATTTCGCCTTTTTCTGCTAACCAATATCCGGCGATAAAACGACGAATGTCCGATCCCGCCCATAAAATCCACTTCTTGCCTTTGTGCCGCCAGAGAGCGTAAAAATCGGGAAGTCCGTATAAACCAAAAAAAACGCATGGCTTTTCCGTGTCAGTTTCGGAATTATACGGCACAGTTCCCCAAACTTCTTCCGGCGTACCAGCGAATCCTCCGCCTAAACTTGGCGCAACTCTACATTTTATTTCTTGCATAAAGATAAAAATTCTACCAATATAGGATGTTTATTTTCTTTGCTACTATCGTATTCAGGATGTCCCTGCACTCCCAAAAAACAAGGATGTCCTTTTAATTTTGCCACTTCCAAAATTCCGTCTGTCCACGATAGTTCCCAATCTTTCTCAAAATAATTCGTATGCCTGCGGGCAAAAGCGTATCTATGCCAATGCGACATTAAAAATTCTTTACCCCGCCAAAAAACGGAACGAATGCCAACTCTCATTTCGGGAAGTTGGATGATGACTTTCGGCGTGGCGTTCGGATCAACTTCTGCTGTATTGGCGGTCTGAAATCCACAATTTCGCATCCACTCTACGAGCATAAGCTGAAACCCGAAACAAATCCCAAGAAATGGGATATTCTTTTCTCTCGCTTCCTTAATTTTTGCGATCATCATTTCTGTATCTTTGGGATTGTGCGTTCCGCACACAACTAAACCCCGATAATTTTCCCAGTTATTATCTATTTCCGATAATGCTTTTTTAATAGAAACGTTGAAGTCGCCTATGATTTCCATAGATTTTATTTGTTTTTTGTCTTGTATTCTACTCTTTTGATTACACGGAACTCCATCGGGATGTCTAGGGGAAGAAGCTGGCTCAAAATAACAATCACACACTGAACAATACCTCATGCCAAAATTAAAGATATTTTCAAATAATTCAATCATAGTCATATTATTTTAATTTTCATCTTTTCTCATCATGCGACCTTTAAGATTTCCATTTCGCGGGGATATACTTATATAACCATACCACTAATTTACGGATTTTAGAAGAGTTTGGGTAATCGTGGTAACTTCTTTTCGGATATTTCAAAACTTTTTCCTCTATTCCTAATTGCGGATAAATCGGACATTCCGCCAATAACTCCATTGCTTCTTTGCGGGTCATTTGTTTACTAACTACCAAAGAAGATAAATGGGCCTTGCGTTTATCTACCCCGTATTTGGTGAAGAGAAAGAAACTCTGATACCACCACGTGAAGACTGACTCTTCATGCTTGCCCCCATAATCTTTCCAGTCGTAAAGTTCTTTTAATAACTTTTTAGATTCTTTAGATTTATACATGTTTTCTTTTTC
>ERZ1292623.784-Hain-H51-01um-R1-784-length-32380-cov-11_pt1 | contig 32380 bp, 40 predicted proteins | sample MGYA00564398_ERZ1292623 | MGnify/ENA primary metagenome ERZ1292623 (study PRJEB36523, sample SAMEA6512633) | groundwater metagenome | collected 2019-01-07 | study: AquaDiva: Metagenomics assemblies of 32 groundwater samples
AAGGCGTCTACGGTCTCGTTACTTCTTGGCCTCGTTCCATTGACGGTTACTTGACCCACTACTTGGCGGCCATCACCGCTCACTTACTTCATTAAAAATTATTATTAACTGGTTTCGTCTCCCGTTCTCGTCTTGAGTTGGTAGTTTTGAGATTGATTTTTGTCCACACCAAATCCCTTGGTGTTTTCAATGTGGTCGAGAGAAGGCGTTTCGTTATTTGAAGTAGCTAAAAAGGCTTGTTGTTTTTTTGCTTAACTGGTACGCTCCTAACAGGAATTATGAAGAAGATATTATTTTTTCTCGGATTACTCGTATTGCAGATCGTCATCACCGGGTTAATAGTAATTTTGGCTTTTTCATCTGTATTTATTATTCCATTCCTGTCGGCCAAATCCCCGCTTTTCTTGATCGTTGGTATGTTAGGGGTATTTTTGATTGTTCTTGGTGTGCCAATAATTTCTGCAATTTGGGCGCGCCGCGATGTTAAAAAATTTATAAACCAAGGAATTGATGCGTGGACGCCTCTGGGTTGGGAGTTTGTCGTGTTATTTCTTTGGTTACCGGGATTTACAATTTATTTATTTCTCCGGAAGTTTCGGTATAAAATAGAGTTACAAAATCGAAATCAAACCGCTTAATAATTAATTATCAATCTTATGAATTTGTTTTTTAACCTATTACTTTTGTTTCTACCGCCGATAATAGGAGGCGCGATAGTCATTGGTTCTGCAATCTGGGTACATAAAGATGTAAAAAGATACAAAGCTGCTGGTGTTAATATTATGAGTCCTGGAAGTTGGAGCGCCCTAGTGGTTCTTGTGTGGTTGCCATTTTTCCCTGTTTACTTGATTCTCAGATTTGTGAAGTACAATAAACAACTAAGGCGGCAGTCGGGATTGAGTATTTAGTTATTTAATATCATAATCTTTGTAGCTTTACACCTCAATCAAAACCGGGAGGACGAGGGGGCGGGAGTGAGTTTTTTGGAAGAGATACTTGCCGATTTCTTCGCGGAGCAAGTTTTTGACATAGTCGAAATTGATCGGGTTCATCCGCGCCGTTGCCTCCTCGATCTTGCGCTTCGCCATGACGCGGACATGGTGGAGGAGATCCTGCGATTCTTTAAGATAGACGAAGCCGCGCGAGATGATGTCGGGCGAGCGAATAATTTTGCCGGTTTGCTGATTGATGATGGCGATAATGACGAAGATGCCTTCTTGGGCGAGCATGACCCGATCTTTAATCACCACTTCTTTGACATTGTCGGCGCCGGAACTATCCACCATGACTAGCCGGCTCGAGGCCGTCTCTTTGAGAGCTTGAATCTTTTTGCCCTTGCCCGTGATCTCAATCACCATGCCATTATCCGGCACGACAATATTTTTCTCGGGCAGGCCAATCTCCATTGCGAGGTCGGCGTGGACGCGAAGCTTTTGATGATAGCCGTGGATCGGAATGAAGAAGTGAGGCTTAACCTTCCGATGGAGCCACTCGATTTCGCCGCGATTGCCGTGGCCCGAGGAGTGGATGAAAACTTCAGAGGTGCGGTAGTGAATAATCTGTGCTCCTTGGCGGGCGATATTATCTTTCAGCCGTTGAACAGTCCGTTCATTGCCCGGAATGATGGACGAAGAGAGGAGGACGGTATCGCCCTTTCGAAATTGGAAATGTTTGTGTTGTTTGGTCGCCATCCGCATGAGGGCCGCGAACTCTTCACCTTGAGCGCCCGTCGCGAGAACCACGATCTTCTCCGGCGGATATTGATCCACTTCTTGGACGGGAATGATCGTCTCTTTTTTCACTTTGAAGAGGCCGGCGAGTTGGGCGACTTCGATATTGGTTTTCATACTCCGACCCTCAATCACAATTTTTCGCCCCAGCGCTTCGACAATTTCGAGCACTTTGATAATCCGTTCAAATTGGGAGGCGAACATGCCGATGATCAATCGCCCCTTCACCGTTTTGATGATATTGGCTAAATTTTTGTGGACTTCGCTTTCTGGCGGCGAGAAACCCGGATTCTCAATGTTGGTCGAGTCCGCCATGAGGAGCAGAGTCTCACCCTCGTCGAAGAGACTGTAGGATTTTTCTTCTGCCACGGTGGGCTTCCCATCCACAGCATCCAGATCGAGCTTGTAGTCGCCCGGATTCACAATTCGGCCGTATGGCGTCTCAATAATTATCCCCATGGAATCAGGAATGGTGTGGGTGACGCCGAAGAAGCGGACGCGGAAATTACCAATCTTCACTCGCTCTTCCTTCTCGACGACGATCACATCAAGCGGCGGGAAATGGGGGAATTCTTCTTGTCGCTTTTTGATCATCAGAGCGGTTAAGTTTCGGGTGTAAAGTGGCGGATTCCCGATCTTCGGCATGATGTAGGGGATGCCGCCGGTGTGGTCAAGATGGCCGTGGGTGATCACGACCCCCCTCACTCGCGCTTTATTCTCTTCGAGATAAGTGGTGTCGGGAATGATGTAATCAATGCCCGGTGTCTCCTCGTCGGGGAAGGCGAAGCCGATATCAATCACCATGATATCGCCGTCCATCTCGATGGCGGTCATGTTTTTACCGATCTCTTCGACGCCGCCCAAGGGGATGATGCGGATATCGCCCGGGGCAAGGGGCGGAATGGCGCGGTGGCTGGTCTCGTTGGAGCGAGGCCACAACGATCGTGGTGGCCGGTGGGGGGGCGATTTTATCATAGTTTTTAATTTTTACTGATTAACGAAGATCGGCCAGACCCGATCAGTCTTGATATGCCAATGGTAAATACCTAGGAAGCGTTCTGCCGGCGTGTTGATGGTCGCCAAATTAATACCCTGTACCCGCGCCGGGACGACATACAGGAAATCGGGAGCATAGAGGAAGACCGCGGGTTTATCCTTTTCAATCTCCGCCCTGAAAGATTCGTAACTCAAGGCGTGGCGGTCAGTCGTACTTGCTACTTTAATCTCATCTAGAATTTTGTCAACGGTGATGTTGGTGTAGAGGGCGATATTGAGACCCGGGTCAAGCCGTTGGGTGGAGTGCCAGAAGGAGTAGAGATCGGGATGGCGGCCGACGATCTCGCCGAAGAGCAACGCTTCATAGTCGCGCGGGCGAATGACCGCCTGATTGAGCGCTCCCCATTCGAAAACTTTGAGTTGGACCGTGGCCCCGAAGGTTTCCCAATCGCGCTTTACCAACTCGGCCACCTGTTTCAATTCGGGCGCGTCGGAGGTGGTGAGGGTGAAGGTGAGAGGTAGTGGCGGCTCGTCTTTCTTTTTGCCGGGCAATTCCCACTTGCCGGTTTCAGTATTCTTCTGCCAACCACCGCGCTCGAGAATGGCGGTGCTACTGGCACTCGAGGTGGCTGAATCATCAGTAGTGGCTAAGGCGGCCGACGGCAAGGGTCCCCGGAGTATTTCCCCATAACCGCGGAAAACTTGAGCGATGATGGCGTCTCGATTGATGGCGGTATCGAGGGCGGCGCGGACTTCCGGCCGGGTGAAAAGTTTTTGCTGGTTCTGGTTGAAGAAGATGCCGAAGACCCGGGGCAAGGTGGTGGTGAGGATCCGCGCGCCGGCTTCTTCGAGCGATCGCGAGACCGCCGGGTCAATGGCATTCATGGCCTCGATTTCGCCGCGTTTATAGGCATCAAGCAGAGTGTCTTCGTTCGGATAGAAACGCAGGACAAACTTCGCAATTTTCGCCGCGCCCAAAGCAAAATGGCGGAAGGGAGTAAGGGTATAAGACAGGGGCAGGCCGTCGTGATCGCGTTTAATTTTCGAAATTTGGTACGGACCCGTGCCGATCGGTTCCCAATTGAGATCGGCGAGGGGGAAAATCTCGGTGGCAATTTTCTGCCAGCGATGCGCCGGGAGTAAGCCCAAAGTTAAATTCTCAAAAAAGAGAGCGTAAGGTTGTTTCAACTTGAAGACAATATGGCGATCGTCAATTTTTTCCACTTCCACCCCTTCCCAACTCGCGCGCCGCGGGCTCTTGAGCGCCGGTTCCTTGGCTTTCGTCACGGTGAAGATGACATCGTCGGCGGTCACCGGTTCGCCATCTTGCCAGACCAGATTTGGTTTCAAGGTGAAAGAGTAAGTCAGGCCGTCATCCGAGCTAGTGTAGGATTCGGCTAAATCGGGGATGAACTCATCGGTCCCCGAACTCCGCAAGAGGCCCGAGTAAATGAGCGCCGTGAGGTCGCGGTCAACCGGCGAACTGGCGAGGAGCGGGTTAATGAAACGCGGCGTGCCGATGAGACCTTCGGTGTAGCGGCCGCCGTGGCTCGGGATTGACACCAACCATGATTGATTAGTCAGCCAAAGTAGGGTCGCAACGCTCCCGATGAAGATAGTGAGACACAAGCCGAAAATCATTTTTCGCCCGGGCGACATGGTCCCAATCGCCCCCGCGATTCGATTGGTTAAACGCCCACTACTATTTGAAGAGGTGAAGAACACGGTCGCGAGAGTGGGGTTAAGACACCTGCGTCTGGAAGAGAAGGGAAAGAATGGCGGTGATGACGAACAACGCGGCGAGAACCACCGTGGTGATAAAGAGACCGCGTTCAATCCCGCGTTTAGTGTGGGCAATACTGTCGCCCCCGCCGAAGACACCGCCCAAAGCCGCGTCGTTGCGTTGCAGGAGAATGGCGGCGACGACGGCAACCGAAATAATCACCTGCATCCATGGCAGAGCTAGCTTAATGATTTCCATCCGGCTACTCTAGCATGATTTGCCAAATTGGTTCAAGTGATTATAATACCGCGCATGACTCGACGGCGGATTATTGCGGTGATTCTGATTCTCTTCGGTGTGGGTTTAGCTTACTTCGATAGCTATCCCTTCCTCGCTTCGGCGAATCAAACGGCGTGGTTTTATCGGCCCTTCAAGCTCGGCCTCGATCTCCGCGGTGGTAGTCACCTCGTCTATCAAGCCGACACTTCGGATTTACCTGCCGGCACCGACATCGGCGAGGCGATGTCGTCACTGCGTGAAGTGATTGAGCGACGCGTCAACGCCTTCGGCGTTGGCGAGCCGGTGATTCAAGTCGAGCAAGCGGGTCTCGGCGCGAGTGAGGTTCATCGGCTGATTGTCGAATTGCCCGGGGTGACCGATTTACAAGCAGCACTTAAAGTGATTGATGTGACACCGGTCTTGGAGTTTAAAACTGAACGGTCGGAGGGTAAAGAGAAGGAGGCGATTGCCAAAGCTTATGAGAAAGCGCGGACCCAATATGAGAAGGGCGAGGCGATTACCCCGGACCCGTTACTCGCTCAAGACCCGCAGTTCGTGCCGACCGAGCTGACCGGCCGTTATCTCAAGCGGGCGCAAGTTCAATTTACGAGCCAATCCATCGGTCCGACGATCTCGATCGAATTTGACGGCGCCGGGGCGAAACTTTTTGGCGAAATTACAGCCGCTAATGTTGGGAAGTCGATCGCGATCTTCCTTGATGGGATTCTGAAATCAGCCCCAGTCGTCCGCGAGGCGATTAAAGATGGCCGGGCCGAGATTTCGGGCGACTTCACTGTCACCGAGGCGCGGGAGCTAGTGCGCAATCTCAATCTCGGCGCGCTTCCTGTGCCGATTAAATTAGTCTCCACAGAGACGATCGGCGCCACTTTGGGTCAAGAGGCGCTTGACCGCGGCGTGCGAGCCGGTCTCATTGGGCTCATTCTCGTCGCCGCGTTTATGATTCTCTGGTATCGGGTGAACGGTTTTCTTGCCGTACTCTCGCTCACCATCTATGTGGCGCTCATGCTCGCCATTTTCAAACTTCTGCCGGTCACGCTCACGGCCGCTGGCATGGCCGGTTTCATTCTCTCGGTCGGCATGGCCGTTGACGCCAACATTCTTATCTTCGCGCGGCTTAAAGAAGAAATGCGTCACACCGACAATATGCACGAGGCGATTAGTCATGGTTTCTCGCGCGCTTGGGCCTCAATCCGCGATTCCAATCTCTCGACCATCATCTCGGCGCTGATTCTCTTTTGGTTCGGCACGAGCTTGGTTAAGGGCTTTGCTCTAACCCTGGCGATCGGCGTTTTAGTTAGCATGTTGACGGCGATTAGCATTACTCGCACCTTCCTTTTATCAATTGGCGTGCGCCACACCGGCCGACTTAATCGCTTCCTTTTCGGTTCCGGTTTTTACCTAACAGCTAAAAGCTAATTCACCATGTTTGTCGTCAAATATAAAAATTTATTTTTCCTCCTCTCGGCTGTTTTAATCGCCGGTTCAGCTTGGTCCTTCTTGAATTATGGACTCAAGCTCGGCGCCGATTTCACCGGCGGTTCAATTCTCGAAGTTAGCTATCAAGGCAGTCGGCCGGAAGCCGACACCATGCGCGAGGCGCTAAACAAACTTAACCTCGGTCCCATTGCCGTTCAACTCGCCGGCGAGCAAGATGTCATCATTCGTTCGAAGACATTGACGGAAGCCGAGCATCTGATGATGCTTAAATCATTACCCTTCTCTGGCGCGATTGATCAATCGCCGCCGACCGAGAAGCGTTTCAGTTCGATTGGCCCGACTATCGGCCGGGAACTCGCGCGGCGGGGGATTCTGGCGATTATTTTAGTCGTCATTTTGATCATTCTCTTTATTGCTTTTGCTTTCCGAAAAGTTTCTCGTCCAGTCAGTTCTTGGAAGTACGGCATCGTCGCTCTCATCGCGCTCCTCCACGATCTAATTATTCCGGTCGGTGTCTTCTCCTATCTCGGTGTCGCGCGCGGATTCGAGGCTGATGCTTTATTCTTGACCGGACTCCTCACAATTCTAGGTCTTTCCGTGCATGACACCATTGTCGTTTTTGACCGCATCCGTGAGAATCTAAAGAAGCATGTTGGGCTCGATTTCGCCGAGACCGTGGGTCGCAGTTTATCCGAGACTTTCTCCCGTTCGATCAACACCTCCCTCACCATCATTCTTGTTCTCGTCGTGCTTTTCATCTACGGTGCCGCGGCGACTCGTGACTTCTCGCTGCTCATGGCGACGGGCGTCTTGGTCGGCACCTATTCCTCAATCTTCATCGCCTCGCCGCTCCTCGTCGTCTGGCAGAAATTTTCCAGTCGAGTAAAATAGAATTTGTCAGAGTAACCCCTGGAGAGATGCGAGAGTGGTTTAATCGGCAGACCTGGAAAGTCTGTGTGTCGCAAGGCACCGAGGGTTCGAATCCCTCTCTCTCCGTAACGACAATTTTTGATATCGTTATAGATATCCAAAATTGGCGTCTCGTCGGAATAGCGAGAGAGGGATTCGAAAGCCGAAGCGCGACGGCGCGAGGCGGGGTCGCGAACTTTTTCAGCAGAAAAAGATTCGTGACCGAATCCCTTGTATTTTGAATTGAATCCTGATGCAGAATGATGCGCGCCTCGGACACGCTCGCGGACTCGCGTGTGCAAAAACCAAAAAATTTCCTTGCATTTTTCTCGCGCCTCCTCCCCCCACCCCTCCGCCGCGAAGCGGAAAAAGAAATGGAAAGGAAATTTTTGGTTTGCGTCGCCGAGACTAAATCCATTCTATCACCAAACATCGGAAATTTGGATATTGCCTCTGCCGACAAATGATAGTAGTATATGAAAAGGTCAATCCACACAAAGGAGTACGCTGTTTTCGTCGGGCGATTGCGGAAAGCTCGGCAAGAGGCGGGATTGACGCAGGTTGAGGTCGCTAAGAAATTGAAGCGTCCGCAGTCGTATGTCTCTAATGTTGAGTCGGGACAGCAGAGAGTCGATGTCGTAGAGTTGCAAAAGTTCGCAAAACTCTACAACAAGGACACGAATTATTTTATAAAATAAATCCAACATGAAAAAGGAAGTCGAGGTTTTTGATGACGAAAACTCAATCATCATAGGTAGCGAGTACACTACGGATACTTTCGACTTTTTTCCTGCAGAAAAGAAGTTCAAAGTCAGCTCAAGCATCAAGGCTGATGTTTTTTACAACAACTCTACAATCGAGTATCGGATTTCCACAGATCCAGTGGAACTCAAAATGCGAACGGTAGAACTTTCACATGAGCCACCCCTCGAATATTCGATAAAAGACGGAGTGGTAATGGAGTCTGAAATTAAAAAGAATAAGTTTGTTACGGCCGATCGAATCGAAAATTTGAAAAAGGAAGTTGAGTGGGCAAAGGTTCCGGTATTCGGAAACTATGAGATTAATCTTTTTATCCTGTCTAAACATCCAGAAATAATCTCGAAGGACGAGTACAGAAAATTTTTGCGGCAGTCAATCGAGAGAGTGAAAGACGGGGTTGTCAAGGCCAAAGAGGTGGTCAAGAGAGATACTCATGGCTTACAAATTCATACGGGTGAGTACGGTATAAGCATTTGGTATCCTGATAGCGAATCAGAAAAGAAGGAAAGCGGAGCGTATTGGAATTTGCCGAGGGAAAAGCAGGATGAGTCGGCTTACGAAAAAAAATTAAAGTATGTTGAGGAGTTCAATAAATCGCTGTTCGACGAGAACTCACCCAAGTATGTTGGTGTTTCAGATACGGAGTTTAAAAACAGTGAGGAGATGATTGGGTATATTCAAAAACTTCTCGACAAAAAAGATGAGCCGTCCAAAAAAGAAACCGAGCCAAAAATCTCAAAGACCAAGGGCGTTGTTATCTCGATGCTCCTAACACTTTTTCTCTCGTGGGTGGTGAGTTGGTTCATAGACATAAATCCGTTCCTGGTATTCGTTATCGTCCAAGTCGTCGCGTTTGCTCAAAGTATCATTGGCGGCTGGATAGGCAGTTGGTTTGAGTAGGTCGTCGTTCTATACACACTCATTAGATTTTCACCTCGATTTGCGCTAATATAGAAGTATGAGCAAAAAAGCCCCACACAAAAGTCTAATCGGTAAGGTCGCCTCAAAAAGCGTTGTGAAAAAAAACGCCTCCGCCTTCGAGATATACGGCAACTACAGAAAAGCCGCCGATATTATCGAGCACGCCGATTTTGCCTCGGGCAAGCGAGTCGTTTTCAAGTCGGGGACAGGCTCCACATTGAATTTCGAGATTAACCGCCATGGAACCTACTCAACAACCGCGCAAACGATTTAAGACAACCCAGGATTGGAACGATTACCTCGGCCCACTCCTTCAGTCTGGCACTCCTATTAAGGGAGCACAGTTGTTTGATTTGCGAAAGGTGTGCTACGCCGAAATTGAAGCACTGCGTGGCCGCCCACTTCTCGTGTATGCAACCAAGTTCCTAGAAGGTACTTTCCCAGGCACGCCGAACCAAATTGATTTACCGGACATTGACGGATTCACTGATCTCATCAATTCCGTATCCGATTCTGACTCGGTAGATGTTCTGCTTCATAGTCCAGGCGGGCGACCCGACGCAACAGAGCGCATCGTTGAGATACTTCGCAACAAGTTTAAAGAGGTTCACTTTCTCATCCCCCATTCTGCATATTCGGCAGCAACCATGCTCGCACTCTCCGGCAACACCATAACTTTGCACCCAAGCGCAACTCTAGGCCCGATTGACCCGCAACTCGGTATTCCGACCAAAGAAGGCGCGGTGCGCTTTACCCCCGCAAAATCTATTCTCAACGGTTTTGCGAAGGCGAAGGCCATCCTCAAAAAAGAAGGGCCGGAGTCCCTCCCTGCGTATATCCCTCTCATTGAAAAGTATTCTCTCGACTTGCTCGAACAGTGCGAGGATTCCGAGAAGCTCTCGAAAGACCTGGTCTCATCATGGTTAAAGCAATACATGTTTGGCAACGAGCGCGGTGCGCCGCTCACGCGCAAGGTGAAGAAAATTGCAAAATTTTTCTCGGACTATGATACTCACCACATCCACTCACGTTCTTTGACGCCTGCAAAACTCCAAAACGGTCTTGGTTTGAAAGTGGAGATTGCAGAAAACCAGCTTCGTGATTTACTTTGGGAAGCACACATTCTACTCAACGGATTCTTCAACGCGAGCCCATTCGTCAAACTCTACGAGAGTACACATGGGGTATCGTGGGGTAAACAGTTCCAGATAATGCTCGCACCGCAACAAGCACCACAGCAGAGGCCAAAGCAATAAGGGAGCAATCCCCGCCGTTTTATAATGTTCTTCAAAACGGCGAGGATTGTTGTGCGCGGACTGGGTGGGTGGGGCAAGCACATACAGATTTGTTTGTGCATCGCACAATCCATATTTTTTGAGTTACCACCAAACTCTCCCGAAACCGCCAAGCGAACACACACAACGCCGAAGCAGCCGACGCGAGCGAATGCGAGCGGGCTATGCGTAGGCGGTTGTGTGTGGTTCGCGGAGGTTAGAGCTGCCACTAAACGCGGATAGCAGGGCGCCTCGGTCGCCGTGAGGACGGAGAAAAGGCGAGCGGGGCGGAAGATCAGGGTTCAAGCCACCACACGCTCCGCGCGTGCGAAGTGGGTTCGCGCAAAGGTTAATACATCACCGCCAGTTAGGAAATGAGAGTCTAGGCTCGCCCGCTACGCTGGCTCGCCAGCCATTTTTCGGCCCGCTTCGCCGGAGCTTCAGCGAGGCGAGGGAAATTTCAAGCCGTTTTGAATGAAGTCAAGGCCAGAAGCGGACTTTTCTTTACTGAATTGAAATTTTTTGGTATCATATATTTGAAATCACCTTTTATGATTTGATGATATCAAAGTTTTGAAACTATGGTAACATTTGATATTTCCAAGAAAGTGGTAGAATACAAAGAGTTGGTCGGACAAAGTTTTAGTATTTGGGTAACAAAATTACTATGAAAAAATTACTTATTCTTTCATCAATATTGGCTGTTTTAGTCGGTGTTGTTTTGGTAGTGGGCGGTATCTGGGGTATTTATTTCACATATAAAAATGTAGCTAACGAGAAAATTGTAACGCCGCAGGACTCCTCTATTCCTGAAAAACCCGTGCGTGGACCTCTCACGCTTAAAGCACAAGCGGATATTATCAAGGAACACACATTAAAAATGACAGGTGGAAAGACATTTGCCGAAATGCCCCGCCAAATACCGAAGCTGGATGAAAACGGAAACACTGCCCTGGACACAGAAGGTAAACCAGTTATGACCGCAAATACGGCAAGAGATATTTGGATAACGGCAACAACTCTTATCACCGCTTTGCATGTGGGAATTCTTGCCCATGTTTTCTCTGGTATAATTTTGCTCTTTGGGTGTATTTTAATGTGGATAGGCGTTGTCTTTTACGCCTTGGGTCGAGAGCGGATAAATTAACTTAACATACAAATATGAAAAAACTTATTTTTACAATTCTTACCGCAAGCGTCATCAGCTCGTTTGCTACAAATGTAAACGCTCAAATGATGGGCAATTTTTCCAATTCTTCGGCTGATTGGGAAAAAGTAGTTGAGCACACGCTCCAAGAAGAAAAAGAGGGTAAGGAGCTTTGGGGCAAGCTCCAAGCTAAAGAAGTCGCTTGCTCTGATTTGAGCGACGAACAGTTTGGCGTTCTCGGCGAATACTTTATGGGACAGATGTCCGGCGATTCTCACGCCGCCATGAACGCCATGATGATTCAAACGCATGGCAAAGACGGCGAGGAGAAAATCCACATCGTTATGGGCAAGCGTCTTTCCGGTTGCGATGCTTCGGCTTCGTTTCCAGCCGGAAGCGGCGGCTGGATGCCCATGATGAACATGATGTGGGGAGGGTGGTCGTCTCCCTTTGGTAATAACTCAACAAACAATATGATGAACTTTGGATTTGGACCTTTCGGCGGCTTTGGCTGGATTTTTATGTTGGTCTTTTTGGGCCTCATAATTTGGGTGATTGTTTCTTTAGCAAGAAGAGGTTTTGGAAGGGGTCATATGTGCGGACACGATCATGGTGATGGCGCACATGAAAAATCACCGCTTGAGATTTTGAAGGAACGATACGCAAAAGGTGAAATTGACAAAAGAGAATTTGAGGAGAGAAAAAAAGACTTAGTTTGAAGACGCTGTTAAGATTTTATAGACAGTAATGACTCAAGCCGAGGCGCTCAAAGTGCTGAAGATGGGTGTGCCAGTCTTCTTGACCGGCGAGCCGGGGAGCGGGAAGACGCACACGGTTAATGAGTATGTCCGTTATCTGCGCGGGCACGGAGTTGGGCCGGCGATCACGGCCTCGACGGGAATTGCCGCCACTCACTTGGGCGGCCTGACGATTCATTCGTGGAGCGGGATCGGCGTGCGGCGCGAATTGACGGATCGCGATCTTGATTTTTTGTCCCAGAACGAACGACTCGCGCGCCGCGTCCGACAGGCGACAGTGCTCATCATTGATGAGATCTCCATGCTCTCGGCGACGACCTTCGACTTGGTCGAGCGCGTGTGCCGCGAATTGCGCCAGTCGAGCGATGTCTTCGGTGGCCTGCAGGTGGTTCTCTGCGGTGATTTTTTTCAATTGCCGCCAGTCAGTCAATTCGCCGCCGGTGAAAATAATTTTGCCTATCGCGCGCCCTCGTGGGCGGCGCTCAAGCCCGTGGTCTGCTATCTCGCCGAGCAACATCGGCAAGAGGACGAAAACTTTCTCGCTGTGCTCGGCGGCTTGCGACGCGCCACACTCTCGAATGAACAACGCGCGCATCTCGAAGGGCGGGTTGTTAAGGAAGGGGATTCCCCGGCGGGGATTACCAAATTATTTCCGCATAATGCCGATGTGGATCGGATTAATGAAACCGAACTCGAGAAACTCCCGGGCACAGCCCGGCGCTTCACCATGAAGGGTCGTGGTGCCCCGGCCATGATTGAATCTCTGAAACGCAACTGCCTCTCGCCGGAGACCCTCACGCTTAAAATGGGAGCGAAAGTAATGTTTACGAAAAATAGTTTGGAGGGGCGATTTGTGAATGGCACAACGGGGGAGGTGACGGGCTTCGATCGGCTGAACGGTTGGCCGGTGGTGAAGACGCGCGTTGGAAGGAGCATCGCGGCGAAGCCGCTCGAGTGGACGGTGGAAGTCGGGGGGAAGGTGCTGGCGCGGATTGAGCAAATACCCTTACGACTCGCTTGGGCGATGACGGTGCACAAGAGTCAGGGGATGTCGCTCGATGCGGCCGTGATGGATCTCTCGGCCGCCTTCGAGTACGGCCAAGGTTATGTCGCTCTGTCGCGGGTGCGGACGCTTGCGGGGCTTCACTTGCTCGGGTTCAACGACCGGGCACTCGAAGTGCATCCCGAAGTGCTCGCCATAGACAGCGCGTTCCGTGAGGCCTCGCGCGCGGCGCGGACACGGCTCGAGAATTTAGATGAGAAACACCTCACCACTTTGCACCATAACTTCATCCGCGCTTGCGGCGGAAGTTTGACTCCCGTCCCACCGAAACCCCAAAAGAGTGACCTCACAACTTTAGATCAGACTCTGGCACTAATGAGAGAAAAAAAGTCGCTGGCCGAAATTGCTGTGGTCCGCAAGCTCACTGTCGGCACCATCATTAACCATCTCGAAGAACTCCGGCGGTTGGGGAAAGTTTCGGCTGGCGATCTCGCGCACCTAAAACCGACTGATGATTTGATAATGACCGAGATTCATACTGTTTTCCGGACGCTCGGTGCTGACTTGCTCCGTCCGGTTTACGATTATTTCGCCGGTGCTCATCCCTACGACCGCCTTCGCCTCGCTCGTCTCTTGTTTGAAAAATAAAATTTAATTTTACTTTTTGGGAACAAATTCGAAACGAAGAAGCAAAATAAAACCCCGCCGGTAAATGCGCGGGGTCTTCCTTTTTGGGTTTGGTCTAGATTGGATGATTCATCTTCGATATGTACCCCATATGTCATTATCTTTGAGAAGGCTCAGCGGTAATTCCACTCAATATCTCTTCTCGGTCTCGTTCTAAACTTGGAGCTCTATATCTTGTGACCATCTCAATTTTTCGCAAAACTTTCCTTACAACTCCTTTGCATATGAAAGGATAATCACAGGGGCCTTTATCCATAAACTTATTCAGGTCATCGATAAGACCCACCACTACCTTGCGTCTCTCTTTTAGCCTCCATTTGCTAGATGGATTGGATTTGAGCATAACCCTTGTCCTTTCTCTCTGTGAATTACGCGATCACACGAAAACTCTACCTTCGATCATACACGAAAGAATTATTTTGTCAAATTATTTCTGAATCACCGGGGTGAAGTTTAGTTTAGCGATTTGCCAGCGGCCGGTGGCTTTAGTGAGTTCGGCTCTAGCTTGCCAAGCCCAGACGGCGCGCCCTTGACTCACGACCAGATTGAATCCGGCCTGGGCTAGGGGTTTGCCTCGCGACGCTTCGATCACGAGATCGCTAATTTTAATTTTATAAATCGTCTGCTTTTTATAACCCAAAACTCGGTCGTAAATCTGGTCGGTCCCTTCCCAACGCCCGGCCGAGACCACCTCATCGCCGGGCCATTCAATGATTATTGAGGGAGTGAAGTAGCTCACCAACTCTTTGGCATTAGCCAACTTTTTCTCTGGTGATTCGAGGACCGAGCTCGTCGAGAGTTCGGCGACGGCTTCCAACATTTTGGTAATTTGTCGCCTTGGCGAGGAAAAGAAAAGCCACAAGCCGATCATGAGGCCAATGACTGTTACCCCGACAATTACCAAAGTTTTTTTGTTCATATTGTTTGTTTTATTTTACCACAACGGCGCGCCGACGACTTGCTTTAATTGCACTCGGCCGAAAACATGTTCACTCACTGACTGTCGCCGATTATCCCCGATGATGAAGTATTCATCGGGGGCTAAAGTAATTGGTTCGTAATCCCACGGGTGGGGAGACAACACATACGGTTCAATGAGTATTTCGCCGCCCAACATCACTTGACCCTTCACAATACTCACCGTTTCGCCCGGCAAACCGATCACGCGTTTGAGATACATGAGTCGGCGGCCGGCAATTTTAATCGCCACAATCTCGCCCCGCCCTGGCTCGCGGTTTAAGTAAGTGAGGCGATTGATCAAAGTAAACGCCCCATCGTGATAATGCGGTTCCATGCTTTGGCCGGAGATGATAGCGGGAGTGAGGATAAAACCAAAAATGATAATCGCCAGCCCGGCAATTATCCCGAGCCGCCGCCAGTGTTTAGTGTCCATGTTTGCAACAATAATTATAGCACCACCCCCACCCCTAACCCCTCCCCGAAGGGGAGGGGAATCGAGGTAGCATCTACCCATGCGCTAGGGCCGCGGCGATGACGATTTTCGCCCCGGCCGCTTCGAGCGCGTGCCGGGCCGCGTTTGTCGTCCCGCCGGTCGTGATGACATCATCAACAATAATGATTTGCTTCCCGCGCACAGCGACCCCTTCGACCACAGCGAAAACGCCGCGGACATTGGCGAGCCGCGCCCGCCGCGCCTTGATCGCGGTTTGACTGCCGGTGTCGCGGTCGCGCCGGAGAAGATTTTCGATTAAAGTAAAATTCTCATGACCGCGGCGATTAGCTCTACCCACGAAGCCGCGCGCAATCGCCGTGGCTTGATTATAGCCGCGCTCCCGGGCGCGGGTCGCGGCGAGAGGAATCGGGATAACGATGAAATGAGGATCGCCGCCACCGAATAAACTCGCGTCAGCCAGATCTTCGGTCAAATGGTCATAAAGTCGGGCACCCAAATTTTCTCCGACCGCTTGAATTCCGCGATACTTGAGCGCCCAAATCATTCGTCGGACCACCGGATCATGGTAAGCGAAAAGCGCGTAGGTGTCCGGCGCGTCGAGTGGGGCGCCCAGTTCGCGGTCGCGCGCGCAGCCCTCGCACAAAATCGCTCCACTCCGCCGACAGCCGAAACAGCGGTGGGGGAGGAGGAGATCGAGGAGGAGGTTCAAGGCGCCGTGAAGTGTTTGAAGCATGTGTGGATAAAGTCGGAGGTTGGGTGTGATATAATTTTTCACATGCTATACTATTTTGCAAATAGTTATGGCAAATCCGTTCCAGAAGTTATTTCATCTCGGAGCGACTGATCTTTGGCAGAAGAAGGAGAATCGGGTGGTCGGCCTCGACATCGGTAATTCCTCGGCCAAGGCCGTGCAACTGCGCCGCGAGAATGGTCGCGCCATTCTGGAGACTTATGGCGAAATTGCCTTGGGACCCTATGGCGACCTCGCGGTGGGCCAAGTCACTAATCTCGGCGTGCCGAAAATCGTTGAGCTCCTGCGGGATCTCTTCACCGAGGCGAATGTGAATGCCAAAGCCATCTCACTGGCGATCCCCTTGCGGTCGAGTCTCCTCATCATTATGGAATTGCCCGATGTCGGTCGAGGCAAGCTCGAGAAGATCGTGCCGATCGAAGCGCGTAAATATATTCCGGTGCCGATCTCCGAAGTCGAACTCGATTGGTGGGTGATCCCGCGCGTCTCCGAGGCGAAAGAGGCCGCTCCCCGCGAGAAGGTTGAGGTGCTACTCGCCGCGATTCATCACGAGATTCTGGGGCAATATGCGGAAGTGTTGAAGACACTCGAACGGACGGCGTCGTTCTTCGAAATTGAGACTTTCAGCTCGTTGCGCTCGGTGTTTGGCGGTGATTTGTCACCCACCGTCATTATTGATCTCGGCGCCGGGACGACCAAGATGGCAATCGTTGATTACGGTGTCGTCCGCTTGTCGCACACGATCAGTAAGGGGGCGCAAGATATCACGCTCTCGATTGCCCGCTCCCTCGGCGTTCCGTTCGATAAAGCCGAGGAGATTAAGCGGCAAGTCGGCCTCGTCGAGACCGTCGAAGGAGAGCGGGTGACGGGACTCGTGAGCACCATCATCGAGTACATCTTCTCGGAAGTGACCAAGGTGCTCACGATTTACCAACGCAAGCAGGGCCGGGCGATTAGCAAAATTGTGTTGATCGGTGGCGGGGCGTTGCTTAAGGGGCTACTCGACGCGGCCGGTCGGAGTTTCGAGGTGCCGGTGACGATTGGCAATCCGTTCGCGCAAGTGGAGTATCCGGCTTTTCTCGACACCGTGCTCAAGAGTTCTGGACCAGGGTTTGCCGCGGCGATGGGTTTGGCCCTTCGCGAGCTCGAGGAGTTGGGTTAAGTTATTAATATGGAAAAAGATATTCAATCATCATTTATTCCCAAGCAGGTCTTACAGAGCGGTCCACGATCGGTCAATCAGCCGATTAGCTTGTTCCTTCTCTTGTCGCTCGTTGTTTTTATTGTCGCCCTCCTTTTCCTCGGCGGGGCTTACGGTTACCGCTTTATTTTGACGAACGAAATCCATCGCGAGTGCTCGTCCGTTTCCGGAAACGATCTGGAGAGTTGTGGCCTCTTGGCTTCGCTCGCTATCCGCCAGGAATCTATCGGTCAGGATTCCATCCTGCGCTTCGAGACTTTAGACAAACAGTTACGGTTAGCCACCCAGATTATTGATCGACATCAGACGCTTCTGCCCGTTCTCCGTTTCTTGGAGACCGAGACGCTTCAGTCCATCAAGTACGCCAGTTTCAGTCAGACGGGGAGGGACATTGATCTCAAAGGAGTGGCCAAGAGTTACGAGGGCGTCGCTTTACAGTCCAATGAACTAAATGATAATCAGTTGGTCGAGACCTTTATCTTCTCGGATGTGAACGCGGATCAGAATGGCAATGTCAATTTTTCACTGAAGATGACTCTCGACCCCTCCCTCTTTTCGTATGTGGGAAATCTAATGCTATGATGCGCTTCCTCACCCCCCTTCTCATTCTCGGACTGGCGCTGGTGTCTTTTTTCTATTTCACGACCCCGGTTTTAACCGAAATTGACGGCTTGAAAGCCGAGCGGACGCGGTTGACCGTGGCGCTTGATAATGCCACCAAACTTGATGTCCGGAAGCAAGAACTCCATAATCTCGAGAACGAGATGGACCCGGCGGATATTGCCGACTTGCATCAACTCTTACCCGATAATATTGATAATGTCCGGCTGATTATTGACATCAATAACATTGCCAAGAAGCGCGGTTTGGTGGTTAGGAATCCGACTATTGCCGAGGCCGCCGCGGCAGGCGAGGCAAATGGCACGAATCAGCCCGCTCTCACGGCCGGCAGTTCGGTCGTGATCTCTTTCTCGGTCAGCGCTTCTTACGAGATTCTCAAACTCTTTCTCGCCGACCTCGAACACAGTCTCCGGATCGTGGACATTGAATCACTCTCATTTAGCGGCAACGACAAGAATCTCTATGATTACAAAATCAATTTGCGCACTTACTGGTTGAAATAATTTAATTTTATGTCCACTCGCGCTATTTATAAATTACTCATTATTCTCGGCGCTTTAGTCGGCGCCTTTTTTCTGTATCGCTATTTCTTTGTTCCCTCGGATGGCGGGGCGGAAACCCCGGGGCTTGAGGCGGTGGGTGGCTTGAGCGGTCTCTCGGGGGCCGAAGCCGCGGCCGACGATGAGTTTATTCGCCTCTTGGAACGCCTGCAGGGAGTTGAGTTGAATAGCGATCTCTTCGCTTCGCCGGCTTGGAATAGTCTGGTTAATTTCCGGGTGGAACTGGTGCCCGAAGACAAGGGACGACGCAACCCCTTCGCGCCGACCGGTTTTGATCCCGTGGCCTCGACGACAGCCAATGGAGCCAGATAATATCACCAGTCGAACGGTGCCGGTCCGCGAGATTCCGACGGATCACAAGATCTCGGCGGATGTGCTCAACTATGTCTCGCGCAATTCCGTCGCTTACTACCAGTTTGTGCCGATCGGCGAGGCGGACGGCGTCCTCGAGATTGGAATGCTGGACCCCGATAATCTCGAGGCCCGCGATGCGTTGCAATTCATCGCCTCGAAACTCGGCCTGCCTTACAAGATTTTCCAAATTTCCCAAGCGAGCTTCGACCATGTCCTAAAGAGTTACGATGGGCTCACGACCCAGGTATCGAAGGCGCTGAGCGATCTCGATGTCGAGATCAAGGCCGAAGCCGAAGAAGTGGCGACGGTCAAGAAGATTCCCCTCACCGCCGCCGAGACTAAAATTATTGAAGACGCGCCGGTGACGAAAATTGTCGCAGTCATTCTCCAGCACGCCACTTCCGGTAACGCCTCCGACATTCACATCGAGCCGGTCTCCGACAAGGTTAAGGTTCGTTTCCGCGTTGACGGCGCGCTCTACACCTCGCTTTTCCTGCCGGCTTCCGTCCACGACGCCGTCGTCGCGCGGATTAAAATTCTCACCAACATGAAGCTCGACGAACGGCGCAAGCCCCAAGACGGTCGCTTCTCGGCGCGAATTGAAGACCGGAAGATTGACTTCCGCGTCTCGACGCTTCCGACCTATTTCGGCGAGAAGGTGGTGATTCGGATTCTCGATCCCGAGAAGACGCTCCTCACCCTGCCCTCGCTTGGTCTCAATGAGACGAATTTGAATCTTCTGCGCGCCGCGTCGAAACGGCCCTACGGTCTTATCCTCGTCACCGGCCCCACCGGTTCCGGCAAGACGACGACGCTCTATGCCATGTTGAACGAAGTTGATAAGGAGAAGAATAACGCCGTCTCGCTCGAGGATCCGATCGAATACAATATCCCGGGCATCAATCAATCCCAAGTCCAGCCGGAGATCGGCTATACTTTCGCCAACGGCCTCCGCTCGATCCTGCGGCAAGACCCCGATATTATTATGGTCGGGGAAATTCGCGATGGTGAGACGGCGAAGCTCGCGGTTCAAGCTTCTTTGACCGGCCACCTTGTCTTTGCCACGCTTCACACCAATAACACCGCCGGTGTCATCCCGCGCTTGATTGATATGGGGGTTGAGCCCTATCTCATACCGGCGACCCTCATCATGGCGATCGCCCAGCGGCTCGTGCCGACCCTCTGTCAGGATTCGAAAGAACGGGTGGCGATTGATGGCGGGATCAGAGTGATGGTTGATCAGGAACTCTCGGAAATACCGGCCGCCGCGCGCGAGAAGATTAAGATTCCCGAGGCCGTCTACCGCGCCGCGCGCTCGGCGACTTGTCCGGGCGGGACGAGGGGTCGCATCGCCGCCTTCGAAGTGATGGAGATGACCCGCGCGCTCGAACAGGTGATTCTCACCAATCCTTCCGAGGCCGAGATTTATCGGGTGTCGCGCGACCAGGGCCTCGTGACGATGAGGGAAGATGCGCTCCTTAAGGCCTTTGACGGTCTTGTCCCCTTTGAAGAGGTTAGCAAGTTGTAAGGTCCCAGAGTATAATAAATCACAATAATGACTGAAACCAAAAACAAAAAGATTCTCATCGTTGATGATGATAAATTTCTGCTCGACATGTATTCCATTAAATTTGCCGAGCGCGGTTTCGAGCTCCGGAGCGCCGGGAGCGCCGAAGCGGCCCTCACGGCCGTGGCGGGCGATTGGCGTCCCGATGTTTATTTAGTTGATATTATTATGCCAGTCATGGATGGTTTCCAATTGATTGAAGAGCTGAAGCGCCGTGACCGTCGCGCGGGAAGCGCCGTGGTCATTCTCTCCAACCTCGGCCAGAAGGAAGACATTGAGAAAGCGTTGGCCCTTGGGGTTGATGGTTATATTGTCAAAGCGTCCTCGACTCCGTCGGAAGTGGTGGCGAAAGTCAGTGAGATCGCTTCTCACCCAGTAAATCCATGACCGACTTCAAGCGCGAACTCGAAGATCTCGTCGTTATTGTCGCCAAGGAAGGGGCGTCGGATCTTCATTTGACCGTCGGCGGCCACCCCACGATCCGCGTCTCGGGTGATCTGGTGCCGATTGTCAAGAAGCCCATCCTTACAGCCGACGACACGCTCGGCATGGTGATGGAGGTCTTGAGCGAAGAAAACCGGAAACTTTTCCTTGCGAATAAAGAAATTGATTTCTCCTACAGCTTGCCGGAGGGGATTCGCTTCCGTTGCAACGCCTTCTTCCAGCGGGGTTTTGTCGGTGTCGCTTTCCGGCTCATTCCGCTTAAGGTAAAAACTTTCAGCGAATTGAATCTCCCCGAACAGTTGGCCGACTTCACCCGCCATCAGCAGGGTTTCTTCCTCGTGGTCGGTCCGGTGGGTCAAGGCAAGTCCACGACCCTTGCGGCCATGGTTGAGCTCATCAATCACGAACGCGCCGAGCATATCATCACCGTCGAGGATCCGATTGAATATCTCTTTACCAATGACCGCTCGATCATTGACCAACGGGAAGTGCGTTTCGACACGCACGATTTCCATACCGCCTTGCGTTCAATGTTTCGGCAAGATGTGGATGTGGCGATGATCGGCGAGATGCGGAATCCCGAGACGATCTCAACGGCCGTGACCGCCGCCGAGACCGGACACCTCATCCTCTCAACGCTTCACACCAATTCGGCCGCCCAGACGGTGGATCGGATCATTGATTCTTTCCCCGCTAATCAGCAAAGGCAGATCAGAGTTCAATTGGCCGGTTCACTCCTCGGCATTTTCTCCCAACGGCTGGTTCCGCGCGTTTCGGGCGGCTTGATTCCGGCCCACGAACTGCTCATCAATAATACCGCCGTCGCTAATCTGATTCGCGAGGGTCGGACGGCGGAGATTGATGTGGTGATTGAGACCGGCGCCGAGGAGGGGATGACGGATCTCAACCATTCCCTCGCCGAACTCGTCTCGCGAAGCGAGATTTCCGCCGAGAACGCCTACCGCTATTCCTTTAATCCCAAGGGGTTGGATAGATTACTATGATAAGCTTTTAAGGACTAGCTTCTAGCTTTTAGGAAATTTCCTAGAACCGATTCCCTAGAAGCTAACACCTAGAAGCTAAAAGCTACCAAAATGATTTTCAACTACCAAGCCACGGACAAAGAAGGTGTCGCCCAGAATGGCGCCGTTGACGCCCCCAACATTAACCTTGCCATTGCCTCACTTCAACGGCGCGGTTTAATTATTGTGGATATTGTTCCCGAAGGCGCGGGCTCCTTCCTCTCGCGGCACATCGGCGGCGGTCGGGTTAAGACCAAAGATGTCGTTATCATGTCGCGGCAGATCGCGACCCTCTTCGAGGCCAAGGTTTCGGCGCTGGCCACCTTCCGGATGCTCGCGAGCGAATCCGAGAATCCGTTGTTGAGTCGGACGCTGGTCGAAGTGACCGATGACATCAAATCCGGGACACCGATCTCCCAGGCGATGGGCAAGCATCCGAAGGTTTTCTCCAATTTCTATGTCCACATGGTTGAGGCCGGCGAAGAGTCGGGTAAAATCTCTGACAATTTCAACTATCTCGCCGATTATCTCGAACGCTCCTACGAGCTCGTGTCTAAAGCCAAGAACGCGCTCATCTATCCGATTTTCATTATCATCTCGTTCGTCGCGGTGATGATCCTCATGCTTACCTTCGTGATTCCGAAATTGACCGCGATCTTGGTTGAGACGGGCCAAGAAATCCCGATCTATACCAAGATTGTGATTGGCGCGAGTGATATCGTCCGCAATTACGGCATTTTCCTCTTGATTCTGCTCGCTATTCTCGTTGTCTTCTTCCGCCGCTTCGTCATGACGGCGTCGGGCCAAGCGTCGCTCTCGCGTTTCAAGCTCGGGGTCCCCTATGTCGGCAATCTTTATCGCAAGATTTATCTCTCGCGCATCGCCGATAATCTCTCGACCATGCTTTCCTCCGGCATCTCGATGGTCCGGGCGCTCGAGATCACGGCCGAAGTGGTGGACAACGAGGTTTATAAACAAATCTTATCGGAAGCGTCGGTGAGCTTGAAATCGGGGAACCTCATCTCGACTATCATGTACAAGTATCCGGAGATCCCGAACATCATGGTTCAGATGATGAAGGTTGGCGAGGAATCCGGTAAGCTCGGCTTCGTCTTGGAGACTCTGGCGCGTTTCTACCGCCGCGAAGTGGATCAAGAGATCAAGACCCTCGTTGACCTCATTGAACCGGCAATGATCGTTCTCCTTGGTCTTATGGTCGGCGTCCTCCTCACTTCTGTCTTATTACCCATTTACAATTTGGCCGAAGGCATTTAATTAAAGGTTCGACCTTAAAAACCCAGAATTAAAGGTCGAACCTGGGGTTTTCCCTACTAATTTCCTAAAAGCTAACACCTACCTGCCCGACGGCAAGGCGGGGAAGCTAAAAGCTACTTATCCCCTTGTTGCTTTTTCCCGCCCCTTGCTATAATAACCCTATGCCTAAAGAGGAGAAAAAGGTCGAGCTTGAAGATTTGGCCCGAATGGTCCAGGCTGGTTTTACCGATATCCATGATAAAATGGATAAAAGGTCAAAATTGGAGGATGAACGGTTTAAGATAACCGTTGAGGAATTTGATCGGATTCGCTCCGATATCCGCGATATTAAAACCACTCTTGGGCCATTGGTTCGGTCAGTAGTTATGATGGAAGAAGATTTGTCTGATTTACGACTACGGGTTGGTACATTAGAGCGTCGGGCTGGTATCAAGAAAGAGATTAGTTTCGCAGTCTAATATAGTGTTATTATAAAAACAGTCGAAAATTATTAAATAAATTATTTGTAATTATTATGAATTTGAATTTTCTAAAAGCTAATTCCCTAGAAGCTAGAAGCTATAAGCTAAAAGCTACTTCCGGTTTCACCCTGATCGAACTCCTCGTCGTCATCGCGATCATCGGCATCCTCTCCGCCATTGTCATAACGAGTTTGGGTACAGCGCGAGATAAGGCACGTCGAAGTTCGGCTCAGGCTAGTTTGTCTTCAGCCCGGGCCCAGGCCGAACTAGTGGTCAACAACTCTGGTATTTATCCTACCAGTCTTTGTACCCCCAGCACTGGGTCATTGGCTGGCTTGATAACCGCTGTTGATGCCAACGATAGAGGTGCCGCGAGTTCCGTTACCTGCAATTGCGCTAACAGCGCTGGTACCGCCGTGACCTGTAACTCCGTGGCTGCTCCAGGTACTTACACAACTATTTCGCAGTGGGCTGCGTCCGCAGATATTGGTACAGACGCTGCTAGCATTTTCTGTGTTGACAGTTCTGGTTATGCTGGAACACCAAGTGGCCCCGCTGTGGACGGTCAATGCACCTAGTTATCTGTAACACTCTCTAGGTCTGAGGTTTAGGTTAGAAGAATTCCGGGCTCACCCCCGGTTTTCTTTTGTTTTCCCTTAGCTATTTTGCAAAAAAGTTGTGAGCAACAAGTGATGGAATTTAACCTCGTCTTTGTTGCGGTTGAGCCACAAAGATGAATTTAATATTTGCTCGGTAAAGTAGGTGAGGCCTTGTTTGGCCACCGACCGAGCTTCCTCCAATTTGTCAGATTGTTTGAGCAAAGCCACAAGTTCAACATAGGGTTCCAGATCTTGGGCCGGTCCTAAAATAATAGCACGTCTAAAAGCCTTCTCCGCCTGCTCGTCTTTATTTAGAGCCGTCGATACTTGGCCGATTAATAACTGGGTTTGCCGATTGTACGGCGCAATGTATTCAGCTCGCCGTAAGATCGCCAAGGCAAATTGTGGCTTGTTCTCCTCTAAATAAATTTGCGCCTCAATCAATGAGTGTTTCAAATCAAAAGGGTTGTAGCGCCGACTTGTGGCTACTAGGTCAGTAAAGGTTTGTAAATTATCATTTTCAACATATGTGCTAACGGCCCGGTCAAAGTAATAATTTGATATGTACATAGTGGCCTGAATTAAAAAGACCGCCACCGCGGCGATCAGTAAAATTGGATACCATTTCATGTTTTAGTTTGAGTTAAGGCGGCTAAAGTAAAAAATAACAAGTAATGAGCGGGGAAGGTAAGGTCTAAGTCAAGACTGTAGTGGGCAAGCAGACCAATAAGCGCGGCGGGCATTGCTGGATTAAATTGGCGCGCTGGCCCGTACCGCCACAACCATGCGACGAGTGAGATCAAAAAGCCGACAAAAATAATTACCCCGACCAGTCCCAACTCCACCCAGATTTTTAGGGTCAAGTTATGCGGATCAATCGTAAAAAAGCGCGAATCAGTTTGGACGCGACGATATTCCTGCTCGAAAGTGTTTAAGCCCGTCCCAACTATCGGGCGGGTCGCGACAATTTTGAGAGCGTCCCGCCAATATCGGAGGCGGGAATTAACGCCTGTCTCGCCCTGCTCCGGGACCTCACCGGCATATGGTGAGCTGAGGGGAATAATGGTTACGGCGTTAAAATTGATGGTTTTGATCTGGTAAAGTCCGTAGGCTAAAGATCCACCAAGAATTATAATCAATAAACTTACTGCCAAAACTCGTCGTTGATGTGCTAGAACCCAAAAAATTATCAACGCCAGCGCGGCGGCAATAAAGCCACCACGCGAAAATGTCAACACCAGCGCCGTCACAATAAGTATGGCGGTAACAGTCCAAACCCATTTCCATCTCTTTTCAAAAACCGTGGCAAAAAGTGAGAGAGGGAGCAGAGCAATTAAAAATCCGGCGTAAGCGTTGTGTTGTCGGAGGAGTCCACCCATCCTCATGGAGGGAAAACGAGGGGATAAATAAATATACAAACCAATCAAAATAATCGTGCCGGCCCCCAAAAGACAAGCGCGTCGGAAGGTGTCCATAGTTTCTATCTGCGGTTCAAAAATTTGGATGATCAAAAAAATAATCGCGCCGGAAAAAATCGGCAAACTAGCAATAAACGATACATAGGATGAGGTTGAAAAAAGCCATGTATTAATAATGATCCAGCCCAAAAAAGCGACTAACCACCAGCCGGATGTTTTGAGTCTGTGTTCGTCCAGAGTTGTTTTATTTCGTAAAATAACAAGTAAAACAATCAACACCGAAGTTACCGGCAAGGCGAGCTCGTGTTTGCCACCGAAAAGGGCCATCGGCAACAATATCAGTAAGGCTAGTAGACTACCCGTCAACCAACCAACTTTTTCCATAGGCCCATTCTAATACGCCCCGCGAGGAAAGAGAAGGTGGGGAACAGTGCGAAGGATGATTGCCAGATCAAGAAAGAACGATTGGTGAAAAACATAATACAGATCATACTCAATATTTTCTTCAAGTGGCAAATCTTTACGACCGAGAATCTGCCAAATACCGGTAATGCCGGGCTTGGCTTGTAGACGGATTTTTTGCCAATCCGTATATTTGGCGACAATAAAGGGCATCTCCGGTCGCGGGCCGACCAAGCTCATCTCGCCGCGCAAAACATTCCAAAATTGTGGCAATTCGTCCAAGCTATATTGGCGCAAAATTTTGCCGGCTTTGGTGATGCGGGGATCGTCGCTGTGCCGGGGCGCGCCGGCGTAGAGTTCGGTGTCGAGACGCATAGTTCTGAATTTGTATAAAGTGAAGGTTTCTCCATTTTGTCCGACTCTTTTTTGGCGAATCATCGCCGGTCCGGGGCTGTCTTTTTTGATATAAAAAATAATTAGGGGATAAAGGGGCAGGGAGATTAAAAGACCGATCAAGGTGCCGACTAAATCAATGATTCGTTTGGTCGTAAAGTAAAAACGGTTTGGCGCTCGGGCGCGCCGAACGCCCTCGAGCAAGGCCAGATCATCGGAAGAGAAGGTGCAAATTTTTACTATTTCGTGGATGGTTTTTTCCAGTTCCGTATCGGCGGTGGTTTGCTTAAGGTCTAGCTTGCCGGTCAGTAAGCGAATTAGAAAAAGCATAGTTAGACTAAAAATAAAAAATAAAACTATCACCGCTCGGGAGTAATCGGTTTTAGTGAAAAAAGCGAAAGCTACCATCAGCGCGCCCCATAAGGCCAAGGTACGCAAAAAGTCCACGAGGTAAGAAAATGATAAAACTGGTCGGTGATTGTGATAGAGATGAAAAATCGCCGTTACCAACCAAAAAGCCAAGATGGAAAATAGTAAGAAGGGGGTATAGAAATCAACTGGTTGGATGGGAGAAGAAAAGATTTCTACTCTGGACCAATAGGCGAGGAAGAAAGTTGCAAAAATCGCAAAACCATCAACTGGTAGTTTAAATATATTTCTCATGAAAAATTCTTTTTGAGTAAAAACCGCATCGCGCTGGAAAAATGGGACCATTTCAGCCGGTTGAATATCCCGCCGCGTGCGCTGCGACGTTGATAATGATGAATCGCCACCGCGTCCGGCACATAGACCACTTTCCATCCTTTCCTCAACGCGCGCCAGCAGAAATCAACATCCTCATAGCCATAGAAGTAGCCCCCGTCAAGCAACCCAATGCTATTGAGAACTTCCCGTCTAATCAATTGACAAGCTCCCATAACCCAATCAACTTCGCGCGGTGTTTTATGATCATAATCTCTCATTAAGTACCAATTTGGACTATCCGATTCACCCAGAAATCCGCGGCTCAGAATGTTCCAGAAAGTGGGGAAACGCCGGCAGGAGTATTGGAGTTTCCCGTTAGGGTAAATCAGCTTGGGCGCCACAATACCAGCTCGAGGTTTTTGCTCCATTGCCTCAAGCAATTTGTTGATTGTGTCGTTAGCCAATTCTGCATCGGCGTCCAAAAACATAATATATTCTCCAGTCGCCTCTTTGATACCTTGATTGCGCGCCTGGGCGACGCCGAGGTTAGTTTTATTTCTGATTATCTTTGCTTGAGGGAAATTACTCTGGACAATGCTCACAGTTTGATCGGTCGAGGCGTTGTCTACCAAAATCACTTCGTGAGTTCCGATTGAGTCCAAACATTTTTTTATATGTTTTTCTTCGTCGTGAGTGATAATGACAGTAGACAGATTCATGCGTTAGAAAAAGTTCTTAAATATACATCCATCATTTTTTTCGCAGTACTTCTTATGTCGTAACTAGATTTAATGGTTTGAATGGCGTTTTTAGATATCTGGGATTTTAGATTCTGGTTTTCCACAATTTGTTTAAATTTTTCTAAATAAAGTTCAGGATCAATTTTGTTAACTAAGAAACCATTATTTCCGTCTTTTATAATTTCTTTGATTCCACCAACTGAATGAGCAATCACTGGTACCCCCATAGCCATTGCTTCCAAAATGTTGAGTGGCAATCCTTCAGTTAAAGAACAAGAGAGGAAGATATCAGTAAGAGTCAGTATTTCTGCTACATTATTTACAAAACCTAACATCAAAAAATTTTCTTGCAGGTTATATTTTTGAATTTCTGCCTCTACTTTTTTTCTCAAATAACCATCGCCGGCAATAATAAATTTGGAATTAGGAAATTTCTCAACAAAATATTTTGCGATTCTAACAAACTCGGTCGGGTTTTTTTCGGTTGATAGTCTAGCGATAAAACTAACAACGATGGTAGTAGCATCAATGTTGTATTTATGACGAAGGGCTAATTTATTATATTTTTCGGCTGAAAATTTTTCGGTATCTACCCCATTTAGTATAGTCGTCACTTTCTCTGGCTTGACCCCCCTTTGTTCAATCAGATAAGTTTTCATATTTTGATTAACAACTACAGTATGGTCAATAAGATCGCCGAGGCGTTTATAAGCATGGTGATATAAACGTTCAAAGAACAAAACATCGCAGTGTACCCAATTCATGATCCGAGTTTCCGGTCTTTCAAACTTCAGAAGAAAAGACGAGAAAAATAGAGCTTCACTGTTGGAGAAATGAACTATATCAATATCGTGTTTTTTAATTAAGCACGCGATCTCTCGATTTTTTCCCCATTCGGTGGACATTGAAGATAGATCGTAGAAGCCGTCAGTCAGATTTTTTACTTGATTAGCTAATTCGCCGCGACCGTGGGTAGAAATTACAAAGATTGTAAATTTAGACCGATCGATATTGCGAAGTAGCTGCCAAAGCATCATTTCCGCACCGCCAATGAGCAGACAAGGCACAACATATAAAATGTTCAATTTACCAATCTTTTTATTATTTGTAATACGGAGGGTTGATTCTTTGTATACTCCCGTCAATTTTTTCCAAATGTATTTTAGGCGAGGTATCTGGTAGAACCAAAAATCATAAACCGAACCTTTTATTTTGGTGCGAATCAGATAGGGAATAAATGGTTTTAATTTATTCAATACCGTCACGGTATAACGATTCAATTTTATCTTTGCCACAGACGAAAAGTATTACCTCCGAAGTTGTCTTGGGGAATAAACTAAATTTCCAATGATAGATACTCGCCAGATGTTCAGTTGGTGAACTGGATGTCGATAGTACTGCCGGCCGCCCCCAAAGCTTGCGCAGTCTTTGAAAAATGAGATTAGCTAAGACGGTCAATACACCCTCGTAAAGTTTTTCCAGCTTTTCATAAAGTAAATTTTGCTTACGGTCAGATAGCGCCCTTTCTTGATAGATTGTCCTAATGTCTGTAAAGCCGGCTTGGCGCAACAAGTTTTCTAATTCCTCTTTAGTTTTAGTGCTGATGTGATATGGATTTTTTTTGTCAAGATCTTTGACGTAAGGATTGGCAATATGGGGAGTAGAAATTAATAATAGGCCGTCTGCCGATAAACAATCCCATATATGTTTTAAGCAATCGATCGGATTACTTACATGTTCGATGAATTCAAAAGCAACCACCACATCGAATTCGCGCCGAGGCATTTTGGTTAAGTCTCCCTGGATATAATTTAAACCACCTAGAATATAATGACGGTTAGCAAAACCAATGGCATCGTTTTTGTTTAGGTCGATGCCAACAACCGTTTTCGCTCCCAAATTCCGAAGATAGTAAGTTCCATAACCCGTTCCACACCCTACATCTAGTACCCTTTTCCCTTTCACATAAGGAAGAGCAAACCGATACCGGGCGATATGGGCCATAAAATTGTCCGACTCTATATCTGTTATGGGATTAATTCGTTCTATGTTCATTTATTGTTCATTTATTTTTCCCATTCCCATCTCGATAATCTTTTGGCAATTTTCTCGGACGCTATTTAGGTTGTGGCTGATCAGCAAAATCGTTTTTCCTTCCTCTTTTAAGTTTCTCATTTTGTCTAAACACTTTTTCTGGAAACTTTCATCGCCTACCGCGAGAGCTTCGTCCACCAGAAGAATATCGGCGTCCACATGGGAGGTTATGGCAAAGGCCAGACGCATCTGCATACCGGTGGAGTAGTTTTTTACTTTTTGGTCCATAAATCGATCCAGCTCGGCGAAGGCGACGATCTGCTTGTAGCGCTCTCTGATTTGTCGCGGTGAAAGGCCCAAGATCGCGGCGTAAAGATATACATTGTCGTGACCGGACAGTTCTGGCTGGAAGCCGACTCCGAGTTCCAAGAAAGGTGAAATTCGACCGCGGACCGTAATTGACCCCTCATTAGGATACAGCACTCCCGCTATCAATTTCAAGAGGGTGGACTTGCCGGAGCCGTTGGGGCCGATAATGCCGACAAACTCGCCCGGCTGGATTGACAGCGAAACATCATCCACCGCCTTGATAATTTCATAAGTCCGCGGCCGCCAGAAATTAAATAAGTGTTCTTTCAAACTATCGCGCCGTTCGTGCGGCAATTTAAAAGTTTTAGTCACGTTTTTTAGTTCGATGATTGGCTCGGGCATGTTTCTATAGTTCTTCGGCAAAATATTTGGCGCGCGAACGGAAAACCAAATAACCAAAAATAAATATTATCGTGGCCATCGAGAGGAGAGCAATGATTCCATCTAAATTAGACACCCGATTTTCGATCAGAGCCTCTCTTGAATATTGGACCGCGCGGGTGAGGGGGTTAAGATAAATCCACCAGTGGAATCTCTGCGGCACAATCGAGAGCGTGTAAATGATCGGTGTCAGCCAGAATCCTAATTGCAAAAGTACTTCCCAGATTGTTCTCACATCTTTAAATTTGGCGTATAGCGCCGTCAGAAAATAGCTTGTACCCAGAGCGATAAAAAAAAGCGAGATGAGATAAACAACTAAGAGGATTGCCGAAACTCCCAAAGTCAAATCGGAGAAAGCAAAAAACAAAAGAAACACAATTAAGTTGAACGACAGGGAAATGAAAGCGGTGATGGTGGCTGAAAAGACAACGATCGTTCGGGGGAATGGAACTTTTTTTAACAGGGCAGTTTTATTGTCAATACTGACTAGGGCAAAGTTTGTCGCTTCGACAAAAAAGTTCCACAAAATAATTCCCAACAATAAATAGAGCGCGTAATTGGGGATATCAAAGCGGACTAGTTTAGAAAAGACGATGTATAAAACACCAAAGAGGAGAAGCGGCCGCAAGAAGGACCACAAAATACCGAGTGCCGAACCATGGAAACGGAGTTTAAAATCCAACCAAGCGAAAGTTTTTGTCAAGACCCAATAATTCGGCCAGGGCCAGGAATTTAGTTTCATTGTCGTTTAGCTTATCAGAGAATCAATCCGATGACGAATAGTTGTCTTCGGCGACAACTCCGCCGGCAAGGGTTCCCCTGCTCCGTAGATTGCATTGACTGGAATCCTTTAGTTAACCTTCAAGGCGTAAAGAATTCAAGACCTTTGCATCACTTCGAGCGGAGTTTGATAATTGATTCCCATGTGCGTGCGCTCGGTATTGTACCAGTAGGGTGTAGACATAAATTCTCGAACCATCGGGAGCAATGATCAAGATAGTATCGACCTCAACTAGAGCTCCAACAAAGGCCGGTTCTGGTCGCTCGGTATAATCATGCGGCCGTTTCCAAGGACTGCGTTTCTTTCTTAACCCGCAGCGATCAAGAGTGCGTTTGACTGAGGACAAGGACACTATCACTCCGTGTTTCTTCAGTGCGTGATGGACATGTTCCGCGCAACGACGACGGCCGATCCGTTCCTTAATGATTGCCTCCACCACCTCTCGAGACAAAGATCGCGGATGCTTCTTAGGTCGCGAGGACAAAGTGGGAATCAACCCGTAACCCCAAGTCTGTCTGGCTTTCTTCATCCACCGAACAATGGTTGATTGATTGAAACCAAAGTGGCGGCCAACTTCTCTCGTACTCTTACCCCGTCGAACTAATTCAACGGCCTGCTCTCTCACCCGGGGCAGGTTGGGATTCTTGGTGTAGGCCATAGTTCGAATCTTAACCTCTCGAGTGATGCCAAGCTATTGAACCATTGCGCCAGGGTGACACTGTTGATAAATATTGTTGCCACTTTTCAATCGGAATCATTCCATTAAGATATTTACCAAGATGAATCCGTTCGTAATTGTACCAGCGCAAATACTCAGTTAATGTTTTCCACGGTCGGGTCGAGCCCTCCGGCAAGGTTAAATCTTGACACAAGAAATTCCAGCAGAAATGCTGGTTTTTCTTTGTGCCAGATTGCTAATCGTTACCCGGCAAGGCGTCGCCTTGGCATAGGGCATCTCAAACAAAATTCCGAGCCCCGCGCTCGGTTTTTTGCGTGTTTGCCCACATTTATCCTCACCCTTCCCCACTTGGAAGCGAAGCTTCCAAGTGCTTCCAAAGGGAGAAGGGGAATTAAAACCCTCCCTCCGCCCGTCCGACCGAATCATCCGGGCGGAGGGAGGGTTGGGTGGGGTGGGGTTGTTGTTGACTGTCCAATCACCCTTTGTTAGCATACTGGTTATATGGCAACAGCAACAACTTCTAAACTTCAAATAACGAAACACCCTTCCCCACCCACACCTAAAACACCACGCGATTATGGTT
>ERZ1292623.100-Hain-H51-01um-R1-100-length-93594-cov-7_pt2 | contig 32288 bp, 39 predicted proteins | sample MGYA00564398_ERZ1292623 | MGnify/ENA primary metagenome ERZ1292623 (study PRJEB36523, sample SAMEA6512633) | groundwater metagenome | collected 2019-01-07 | study: AquaDiva: Metagenomics assemblies of 32 groundwater samples
ACCATTTTTTATAGCTTAATAAAAATCTATTACTTAGAGACAAATTTCTCTATAACTGTATATTTTGATCCAGTTCTGCTCAACTCGCTTTTTATTAAACTAAAATGATCAACTTTAAACTTTAAATTCTTTATTTTAAAATTCCTAAAAACTTCTTTAAATTTATATTGATTCTTAATCTGTTTTACCCTTCCTAATGTTATATGTGCACTGAATTCTTTGTCCTTTTCGAAATAATCTCTTAACTTTTCTTCTATATCTTGCTGCAATTCAATAACTTTGTTAAAATTTTTTACTCCCACCCATAAAACTCTTGCATAGTCCTCATTTGGAAAAACCCCTAAATTGTCTAACTCAAGTTCAAACTCCTTAAAATTGATTTCTTTTAATTTCCCAATAACTCTAGTTACTAACTTATCATCAACATTCCCCAGAAACTTTAAAGTTAGATGAATGTTTTTTTTGCCAACCCAGTTAACTTTCACTAAATCTTTGCTAAAATTACCCTTTAAACTAAACAAATAATCCTTAACTTCGCCCGGTAGCTCAATAGCAGTAAATAATCTCATATTAAAACCTTTACAATTTCTGCAGCATTTTTAACAGTAATTTTATTAACATCTTTCAAAGGATTTACTTCAACTAAATCAATCCTTCCTAAATTCTTTAATTTTCTTAATTCAGAAATTAAATAAATCAATTCTTTAATATCTAACCCATTAGGCTCTAAATAACCTGTTCCAGGGCAAATTTTAGGATCCAAAACATCAACATCAATACTCAAGTAAAATTTCTCAAATTTCTTAAAAAAATTACTTAATTTATTTTTAACATTTTCAATATTTTTATGAACATCCTCAACTTTAACAATTTTAATGCTTTTTAAAAAATCTTTTTCACTTTTCCCGAATTTTCTTACACCAACATAAACTAAATTCCTTTTATCTAAGTATTTTTCATCAACTAATTTTCTTACAAAATCCTCATGGCTTACACTTTTAACATAAAAAGCACAGTCAGGATGTGCATCAAATATTAATAACCCTACCTTCTTCTTTTTTTTACAAAATCCCTTAAACAAAGAATAAGTTATGCTGTGATCCCCCCCTAAAAAAATATCGCCAGTAGCTTTCAAAATATTTTTATTAGTCTCATCAATATTGTTTGGATTTACTTTAACTTCTTCAATTTCTAAATTATTTTTTTCCCCAAAGGCTTTTTTTTCAAAAAAGGCTTTCAAAATAGAATCTGGCCCTTTCTCACATCCAATATTCTTTCCTAAGCTTCCTTGCGAACTTTTAATTTTAACTATTTTCATGAAGAATAAGCATCTTTAGCAAGTTTCTTTAAGTTTTCTCTTTTATCTCTAAAGGGTTTTAACAATAAATTTATTTCTCTAGCTAAACTTTTCTTTAAATCTAATGGATGAATTTTATTAGTAACATAATCATTTTCTAAATCTTCATAATTTTTATATTTCGTATCTCCACCATATTTTTTATCTCTCTCTAAAGCAAACACTTCTTTATTGTCTTTTTTAATTGTAAAAATTACATATTTCAAAAAAGCTAAAACACCATTATCTTCAACTTTACCAGCTTCACAAAAAGCCTCTAAAACTTTTCTTTTAACTTCCTCTTCATCATCTAATAAATCAATTTTAGATTTAGGATCAGATGCACTCATTTTCTTCCCAGTTAATCCAGGTATAATCGGAGTCATTAATTCAACTCTTGGCTTATATCTTAATTTAGGCAAATTTTCTCTAGCAAAAACCAAGATTTTTCTTTGATCTATTCCACCATACTGTAAATCAACTCCTAAATATTCTTCATCTAAGCTCTGCATTATAGGATAAATTAATCCAGCCAATTTCGGGTGTTCCCCTAGTTTTACAACTTCAGAAGCTGCTTTTCTGCAGTCTTCAACAGTAACAAAAGTCGAAAATTTTAAGACATCTAAAAAATAATTTTTTTGTATCTGAAATTCAGAGCCTTTAACAAACTCAAGATTCTTTGTATTTACTCCAATTGCCTTAAAAATTAATTCTATAACTGCTTTATAATAGACATATCTTTTTTCCAAAACTGGCCAAGGAGTATTATCTAAAGCGCCATGCAAATCAGCTAATAAAACTTTAACTTTAAATCCTGCTTTCAAAAAGTCAGCACACTTCATACACCATAAAAAATAAGCTATGTGTGGTTGATTTGTAATAGCAGTTCCTATATACATAACTGGTTTGCTTTTTGTTTTTAGTAGTTTAGTTAACTCTTCTTCTGTAATTATTTCTTGTGTATTTCTCTTAATTAATTCCAGTTTCTCATTTAAATCCATAATCTATCTTTACAAATAATACATTATAAAACTTTCTCCCGTAATTTCTGCATAAAAAACAAAATCTTTTCAAAAAATCCGTAAATTCTTACAAAAGCCTTATTAATAACCTTGAATTATTATAGTAAATGGCAGAAGATTTATTAGTAAAAATAGCTTTAGTAGTTACAATAGTTGGTATAATAATTCTTTTCTTAATTTCAGATAAAGTAAAGCCAAGAGAATATCAGATAAATCTGTTGTCAAAAGAAAATTTAGATCAGTTGGTAAAAATAAAAGGAGAAATAACAGAAATAAAAGAAACACAAAGTCTTTCATTATTGACAGTAGAAGATAAAAAAGGAAAAATAAAAGTCGTCTTGTCAAAAAAACACCAGATAGTAAAACCAAAAAAAGGTCAGGAAGTTGAAGTCATAGGAAAATTCAAGACCTTCCGTGAAGATTTCGAAATTGATGCTGAAGAAATAAAAATCTTATGATTTTTTCGTAATATTTTCATAATCAGAGTGAGAACTATGTTACAAGAAATAATCTCATTAATAATTGGCTGTACATTAGGCATAATAACTGGTTTAATTCCTGGTCTTCACATAAATTTAATTGCTTCCTTAATTTTAGCATTTTCAAACTTTTTGTTAAAATATACTTCTGACTTAAACTTAATCATAATAATAATCTCAATGTCTATAACGCATTTATTCCTTGACATTTTACCATCAATTTTCTTAGGCATCCCAAATCAAGATACAGCAGTAACAATATTGCCAGCCCATAAATTATTGTTAGAGGGAAAAGCGCAAGAAGCAGTCTTCCTCACTTTACTAGGCACAATTTTCTCAATTATTTTAATTTGTTTTTTACTGCCGTTTTTAATCCTGATTCTTTCAAACTTAAACCTTTTCCTGAAAAATCATATACATATAATCTTAATTCTTCTTTCAATAATATTAATCTTAAGAGAAAAACAAAGATTTCTCACATTAACAATATTCCTTTTGGCAGGCACATTGGGTTTCATAACTTTAAATTTGCCAAACACAAAAGAACCTTTATTGCCTCTGCTTTCAGGATTATTTGGCCTGAGCTCCTTAATTTTAAGTATAAAAAACAACTCTAAAATTCCAGAACAAATAGAACAAAACCTAAAAATAGAATTTAAAAAATTCAAATTTGTCTTCCTTGGATCTATAGCAGGAATTTTTTCAGCTTTCCTCCCTGGCCTAGGCTCTTCCCAAACCTCTGTCCTTGTTTCTTCCTTGATAAGAAAAATAGAATCTAAAGATTTCCTAATTTTAAACAGCTCAATAAACTCAGTAAATCTAATTGGCAGCTTCATAACTTTATTTGCAATAAATAAAGCAAGAAGCGGAATAGCAGTAGCAATTTCAGAATTAACAAATTTAACATTAAATAAATTAATATTTATAATTTCAATAATCTTGATAACAGTTTTCATAGCAACAGTTTTAACAATATTCTTCTCAAAAATATTCTCAAAATTAATATCAAAAATAAATTACAAAAAACTGTGTCTTGTAATAATAATTTTCATCACATTGCTAGTTTTATTAATCTCAAAACCAATAGGCCTTTTAATCTTAGTTACTTCAACTTCCTTGGGAATCTTTACCCAGTTAAAACAAGTAAATAAAAATCACTTAATGGGTTGCTTATTGTTGCCTGTAATCCTATACTTTCTTAATTAACTTTTTGATAAAGCTTTTTTATAAAGAGTTTAATTAAACCACCCAATCAAAGCCTTTTGTTTGTCTTTCTCCTTTCCAAACAAACACTCAATCCTTTTCTTGGTGATCTCTAAATTCTGCTTTAAATAAAGAGGTAAGTCATATTTCTCCGCAATTTCCAGACTCATTCCTAAATACTTTAAAACAAACCCTTCAGCAACAGTAAATAATAATTTCCCGCCGCATTCCAAGCAAACTCCAGATAAAGGGGGCCTCCTAAATTTAGCATTACACTCAACACACCTGAACTGCTGAGTAGAAAACTTTCTTAAATTTCCTTTAATATCCCTGATAAAATGTTTTTCAACAACCAATCTTGCAACATCTTGCTCAACAACAGCCCTTATTTTTTTAGCTAAATCTAACTGTCCTTTTACTTTTTCAACCATAGAAGGAATTGACTTGTAAGCGCTGCATACAACACCCCTATTTATATCACTGGTGTCATGTGTAAATCCAAATCCTTCATATTGTTTCTCTGTATCTAAAAAGTCTTTTACTTTTGAAATTTTAATTTCACTTGGATTTTTATATTGTAAAGCTCCTTCATAAAATTCTAAGGGATAATTAAAACAAACATCAATGTCGAAAGCCATATCATCTACTTCAGTAGGCAACAATTTGGCGCTCAATAACAAAGGTTCATCCTGAGTAGCTCCCCGAGTAGATGGCAAATACTTTTTAGAAAAATTTAGAAGCATATCCATTAACAGCATAATGCAACTTTCATCACCATCGGCGTCCCTTCTCATAAGACAATGTAAATAAGGATGCGCCAGTAATCCTTGTGTTTTTGAGAATCCAATTACTCTGCAAACTATACCAGAAGAAGTATGTGGGCTTAAACTTACAACTAATTGTCCAATTAAATCTTCTTTCGTTTTCAAATTATAATATTTCTCCGTCTTATACAATTTTTCAAGTAACTCATCAATAAATCTGGTAATCTTAATTAAAATATCATCGCATCTCTCATCAAGAGTATCTGGAGAACAAGGAATAACAATATCTTGGCATTTTAATTCAATAATTTGTTCATCAGTTTCAATTAAATTACCATAAATATCTTTTTCATATCCCAATTTTTTTAATTTATCTAAACTTAAACAAATTTCACGCGGACGAAAATGTGTGAGGGGCATTTCAGTCATATCATATCTTATTGTTCCGTCTTTATTTACGTATAATCCATATTTAGCTCTTAAGATTCCTTTTGCCAAATGTTCCACAATATGGCCATTGCTGCTCGTACCCCTTACTCCCTTGATCAATTCAGGATAAGAATTAGTATCTAGTATTTTCAATGCGCTTTTCAAATAATGATTAATATCAATTTCTCTTTTCCTGGATTTTAACGTTTTCCTCCCACAACATTCTTCTTTATCTCCAATTTTCTTGCAAGTAATACAATAAAATTTTATTACACATTTGTTTCCGCAAGTTTCACAAAGAGAGTATATAGTTTCCCTATTACAAGTCCCACAAAAAAAATTAGGAAAATCAGAATTAATTTTTCCTTTTGCTAATGCATTGTTAAAGCTCCTAGTCTTCCCACCTTCATTTCCAACAGAAAATAAAATTTGTGGGCTTCCAGTTAATTTTCTGATTTTTGCTTTTTCTGGCCTCCCCATCCTGGCTCCAATTGTAGTTCCTGATTTATCTCTAAGCTTATAGTTGCATTTCTCATTTAAAATATCTAAAACATTTTTATTTTCCGCAAACGCTTTTTCTAAAGGGGTTTCAAAGTTAAAGTCTCCGCCTAAATTTAACATCAAGGCTTCTTTCCATTCTTTTTCTACAACAACATGCTCATTCAAAACATACTTATGTGGTACTCCTATTAATTCTAAAATTCTTTTCGGTAAATTTTCATCTTTTAATTCTGATTTTTGATGATAAGGAATAACTATCTTATCTTCTGTTAAAGCCCCCTTCCTTAACCACTCAATTAAAATTTTAAATTGTTCTTTGTTTACTTCATTCCACCTAAACAAATATCTTGGATGCAAAGGCTTTCCCTCTAAGCAATATCTTTTAGCATCTTCAATAGAAATTTTTCTTTCTTTAACTTTAGTCTCTAACTGCCACCACTCCTCACAATATCCAGGTGGAACTAATTTATGAGCCCTGTTCAAGAAGTCCCCATAATTAATTAAAAGATCTCCTAAATATAAAATTTCTTCAACTTGAGAAGCAACTTTCTTGGCAATTTCAGGATCTTCTAAAAATAAAACATCACCATTTCGTAGTTTTACAATTGGTCCTTCAATACTGTCACAAGACCCAACAACACAAGCCTTTCCTGGTCTCTCAACTTTCAATTGTGTACCTATAGCAACAAAATTATTCAAAACATACATAGTCGAAGGGTGTATAGCTTGAGCACTTAATCCAGTATTTCTCCCCCTCCCATATCTTAATCTAAATCCTCCTTTGGCCAAAGGATATGTAAAAACAGGCCTGCCAGCAACTAAGTCTTTAATATAAGTAAAGTCTGGTTTTATCAAAACATTAGAATCTGTTTTTTCTTGTGCTTTGCTCTTCTGTTGTATTCTTAAAAATTCATCCAAAAAATTCCATTCATCAGAAAAAAAATCTTTTCCCCATTTCTGGATTTGGGCATTTACTTTTTTTGCTTTTTGTGCAAAACATTCAGCAAAAACCAGGCAAAAACCATTTCTTATTAAATTAGTTTCAACTCTATCAAGATCTTTATAATTGCTCACCTCAAATTTTTCAGAAGGATCTCCCGTAATTTGTACTGGAATTTTGGAAGCTAAAAAAACAATTTCATCATCACTAGGTAAATATTGTAAATTAGTAATCCTCTCATGATAATCCTTTACTTCTGTAACGCTTCTGCTAACTTCTTCCTTAGTTGCATCATAAACATCATACCCCATTTTCAACCTTATGTAATCAGCAACAACAACAGAAACAGAAGCTCCAGTGCCGCCAGCACTTCGAATAGGCCCGGAATAATACAAAGCAAAATACTCTTTACCATCCCTTCTTTTTTTTAATTCCAGCCTTACAAAACCTTCTAAAGGAGAAACAACAACGCCAAGAGTGATATAAGCAAGGCCAAACCTGATTCCAACTTCCATAGCTTCTCTCTTGTCTTTAAACTTGCAAAATTTCTCTTGTGCAATCTCTAAAGAAATAGTCAAAGCAGCTCTCCAATCCAGCCTCCCATACAATTTTTCAAGCTCCTCAATTCTCCCCTCTATCCCTTTATCCTTAACTTGTGGAGCTACTATGGAAATCAATCCAACAACCCTTTCAGCCATGTTTTGTGCAAGAGGAATATCAACAAAATTTTCAGGATCTAAATTCTTGCTTCTGGCTTTATTAGCAACATCATAAGCTTTCTTAATCTCTTTATCAAAATCAGAAAAATATTTTTTAATATTATCAGAAGCAACAATCATTTCTTTACTTCCTCTAAATTTTGTTTCAAAAAACTTAAAATTTTCACATCCCTAGTTTTTAAATTCACTAATGTTACTTTTGCAGTGTCTGTCTTGCTTCCAGTCTTTTCCTGATAAGGTGTAAGTCCTTCCCAGCACCCGCACCCAATTAAGCTGACATTTCTGTAATTTAAATTGCTTATTTGATGTAAATGCCCTGTAATAATAAAGTCAGGAATTATATCTAATAAAAGCAAGTCTTGTTTTGGATCTGGTATATATAAGGTTGCAGTATGTGTCGGGCTTAAATGTCTTCTCTGCAGCAAATACTTCATAATTAAATCTCCCCTCGAAGTCCACCCATTGCTCCTTATGCTTTCAACATTGTCAGCATAATAAATAAAACTATGCCCATGATACAAAACAGTATCAAACCCTGAAAAATTTTCAGAAGAATGAAGATTAAGAAAGGCTGGATTTGTAACTAAAACAATATTCTCCAGCTCAAAAAGATCTTTACAAAAATCCTTGTCTAAAATTGGTTGTGGCTCGCTTACCATGACAGCATCATGGTCTCCAGGACATAAAATAACTAAAACATCTTTCCTTATTTTAGAAAGTAAAAAAGCTAATTCCTTATACTGTTCTCGTATATCTTTAATCTCTAAATCCTTGTCTTGCCCTGGATAAACACCAACACCAGCAACTAAATCACCTGTCATGGTTATATATTTTATTTTTCGAGCTATTTCTTTTTGCTTTTCATCCCCAATATTCCCGTTAACCCATTCAATAAAATTCAAAAAATCCTCTCTGTAAAATAATCTGGATCCAACATGAATGTCAGAAGTGCATACTAAATAAATATCATCAGGGCATTTTTTTAACTCTTTTGTCAAAGGCACATCAGGAAAAATTATCTTTCTGCCGAACAAAACCCCCTTGCTAAAGCTCCCTATAATGCCCACAACTTCATCTAGTGAAACTTCCTTGCAAAGATTATAAAGTTCATTGTCATTTTTCCCAACAATAAGTTTTATTCTCCCTGTTAAATCCTCAACATCAAAAATAAAATTCCCGTTCTTTGTTATTTCCTTGTTCATTACAATTCCAATTATTGTAGCCTTTTCCTTGTCTTTCTTGTTCATCACTTTGTTAATAGAAATAACTTCCATAAGTTCTGTTCTCTTCTCCAGTATTTCTCTTAAGTTCTTGTACCGGTTCTTGAAATAGTCAACAAAATCTTGTAATTCAATTTTCTTCTCCGTCCTTGTATAATTCTTGACAATTTTAAGATTGGGTTTTGTTTCAGACGCTTCCTTAATTTTCTTTGTTTTTAATAATTCAAAAAAAGAATTATATTTTGAATCTCTTCCCTTCTCCAATAAAACTCTCTCCTTTTCAACACCAGTAAAACTAATTTTTGGTAAAAGCTCAAGAGAATCTAAAATGTGTTTGTTGACAACTAAAAACCCGTTGTCAGAAAAATTTCCTTCCAGCAAAGAGATTATTTTTAAATCATCTTTAAACGTAAAAATATCAGGACTAACTAAATATCCTTTCCTAAGCAAAGATTGTATAACTTCCCCCTTTTCCATTTCATAAATTTAAATCTTCTTTTAGCATGTTGTTTATTTTTGCAGCAGCTGAATTAGGTATAGCTAAGCATATTTCTCTAGTCCTTCCATATCTTCCCTTGCTTATCACCTTTGCATTGATTATTCCTAACATGTCTAATTCAGCAACAATATCACTAAGTCTTCTCTGGGTTAAAGGTCTGTCTCCAGTTCTAAAGCAGTAGTTCTTGTAAATATCATAAATATCACCAGTAAAAATACACTTATTTGCTTTCAAGACCATTTCAAAAATAGCATAAAGAGTCAGCTTAAACTGCTTTGGCTGGCTGTTCACAATATCCACTATTCGGTCTCTCTCAATTTTTTCTTCAGCAGAATCAATATGTTCTAAAGTAACTTTTTTCTTGTTTGTTCTTTCTACCAGCTCTCCAGAAATTCTAAGAAGTTCAAGCGCCCTTCTTGCATCTCCATGTTCTTTTGCAGCATAAGCAGCGCACTTTTCAATTACTCCTTCGCCAATTACTTCTTCTTTAAAAGCAATTCCAGCTCTTTCCTTCAAAATTTTCTGGAGTTGTACAGCATTATATGGTGAAAACACTAATTCTTCTTCACTTAAGCTGCTCTTAACTCTAGGATCTAAATTATCAGCAAATACCATGTCGTTTGAAATTCCAACCAAAGAAATCTCGCTGTTGTCTAATTCAGAATTCAGCCTTGTCAAATTATATAAAATTTCATCACCGATTTTGTTAACTAATTGATCAATTTCATCTAACACAATTATTAACAGTTGTTTTTTTCCGTCTAAATGCCTGATAAATCCTTTGTAAACTTCATCAGTAGGCAGCCCGGTAGCAGGAACCTCTCCGCCAAATTCCCTAGTCAACTGCGCTAACAATCGATATTCTGTGTCAGCAATCCTTTTTAGTTTACAGTTTAAATAAAAAATTCTTAAATTAATATCTTTCTTTTTCGAAAGCTCGAGCATGTTTTTAATTACATACTTGACGCATAAAGTTTTTCCAGTTCCTGTTCTTCCGTAAATAAAAAGATTGGAAGGTTTTTCCATTTTCAAACTCGGTGCTAAAATGTTAGCAATTTGTTTTATTTCATTTTCTCTATAGTGAATATTTTCCGGCATATAATTTGACTGTAAAACTTTTCTGTTTGTAAAAACAAAATCTTTTTTTAAATATCCTTCAAAAAAATCAGTCAACCCCTTTTCATCAACCATGGCTCTTTTTAAAATCTAAAAATCTATTTAAACATTGTTGTTTTTTACCAGACCCCCCCTTTTCATGTAGAGACAACGCCTTTACCGTAAATTTTCCGGAAAAAATAAAAAAAGTTCTCAAAAATCAAAACATATAAAATAAAATATATAATAAAACATAAAAAAATTTATAAAATCAAAACATAAAACAAAAAAACCACTATAAAGTAAATAATAACCCTTTTTTCCATAATATAAAATCAAAAAACACAAAGAAACAAACCCAAACTTCCAGAAGAAACTATGGGGTCTGTCTTATATCTAAAAAACCCCAAAAGTTTATAAATTCAAATAAACTCACTAAATAAAATGACAGAAGAGGAAAAAAAATTCTCAAAACAGCTGTTAGGTAAAACAGTAGTAACAAAATCAGGAAAAAAATTCGGTGAAATAGGAAATATAACATTTGAAACAAGAACAGGTGAATTAATACAATTAATTTTAAAAAACACCACCCCATATATAGACAACCTAAACTTAGAAAAAGATAATACAGGAAGTATTTTGATACCATTCTCATCTGTAATAGCTATTGGTGATTTTGTTGTTGTTTCAGAAGAAGACATAATCTAAAAGCTTTTAAATTTACTCATCTTTTTCTATATTAATAATGGTAAAAACAACCAAAGAAATCAAAGTTTCAGATAAAACATATGAAACAGTCATTGGTCAAGACAAAGCTTTAGAAATAGCTAAAAAAGCAGCCAAACAGAGAAGAAACGTCTTATTAATAGGAGATCCTGGAACAGGCAAATCTTTATTAGGCCAAGCCTTGGCAGAACTCCTTCCTTCAGAAAAACTAGTTGACATTCTTTCTTATGATAACCCAATAGATGAAAACACTCCTTTAATAAAAACAGTTCCAAAAGGACAAGGCAAAGAAATAGTCTCAAAAGCCCGCCTCCAAGCATTGACTTCTTTTAAAAAACAAAGCACATTCATTTTTATCCTGGTAATTTTGTCAATGGTGACCCCCTGGTTAATTAGAAAACAATATGGTGACATAATGGCTGCAGCATCATTAATTGGATCAATGATTTTTTTAGGTGCTTTTATTCTTTTCTTGAACATAAATAGAAGAGTAAAGACAGCATCAAGAGTTCCAAAATTATTAATTGACAATTCCCAAACAAAAAAATCTCCTTTCATGGATGCATCAGGCGCACATGCAGGAGCATTACTCGGAGATGTACTTCATGACCCATTACAAAGCGGAGGTCTAGGCACACCAGGCTATGAAAGATTAATTCCAGGAATGATTCACAAAGCAAACAAAGGAGTTTTATTCATAGATGAAATTGCAAATTTAAAACCAGAGGCCCAGCAGGAGCTTTTGACAGCAATCCAGGAAAAAAAATATCCAATTACAGGCCAGTCAGAAAGATCTAGCGGTGCAATGGTAAGGTCAGACCCAGTGCCAACAGATTTTATTTTAATCGCTGCAGGCAACTTAGAAACAATAAAACATATTCATCCAGCATTAAGATCGAGAATAAGGGGCTATGGTTACGAAGTTTACATGAACAATGAAATGGACGACAATCCTGAAAATAGAAAAAAAATAATCCAGTTTATTGCTCAAGAAATAAAAAAAGATGGAAAAATCTCGCATTTTAGGGAAGATGCAATTAATGAAATAATAGAAGAAGCAAGAAAAAGAAAAACAAAACAAGGCTAACTAACATTAAGATTAAGAGACTTGGGTGGTTTAATAAGGGCAGCAGGAGACATTGCATTAGAAGATAAATCAGATTTAGTGACTTTATCTCATGTCATAAAAGCAAAAGAGTTGGCAAAAACATTAGAACACCAGGTAGCAGACAAATATATAGAAAATAAAAGAAAATATGAAATTATAATAACAAAAGGCACCAGGATAGGCAGGGTAAACGGCTTAGCTGTAATGGGTTCAGACTCTTCTTATTCAGGCATAGTTCTTCCAATAGAATCAGAAATAACTCCTGGAGGAAAAAAAGCAGAAATAATAGCAACAGGAAAATTGGGAAAAATAGCAAAAGAAGCAGTAAAAAATGTCTCAGCAATAATCCTAAAATACTTCGGTGAAGATATAAAGGAAAAATATGATATTTTTGTCCAGTTTATTCAGACATATGAAGGCTTGGAGGGAGATTCAGCCTCAATAGCGGTGGCAACAGCAATTATTTCAGCACTGAAGAAAGTCCCAATAAGACAGGACACAGCAATGACAGGCTCCTTGTCAGTAAGGGGAGAAGTCCTTGCAGTAGGTGGAGTCTCAGCCAAAATAGAAGCAGCAATAAACTCTGGAATAAAAAGAGTAATTATACCAAAAGCAAATGAAAAAGATGTTATAATCCAAAAAGAAAAACTAAAAAACATTGAAATAATCCCAGTCCTAAAAATAGAAGAAGTCCTGGAACAAGCCCTAGACTGGAAAAACAAAGAAGAGATTTTAAGGAAAATAAAAAGATTTATATAACCCCCTTTCTAATAATCAAAAATGCCAATAGTCGGTTTTAATTTCAGCAAAGTGCATGTAGAAAAAAAAGAAACTTCTGAAACAGTTACAAATATACAAATTAAAAATGATGTTCTTATTACAAATGTCCAGGAAGAAAAGCTTCCAACAGGAAAAACAAAAGCAGACGGCTTAAAATTCGACTTTAAATTTCACTTAAAATATGAACCAAGCGTAGGAGAAATAGAATTAATTGGTTTTATTTATTACTTGGATGATCCAGAAACAATAAAAGACATTTATAAATCTTGGAAAAAAGACAAGAAGATCCCCCAAGAAATAACAGCAAATTTAGTAAACACAGTCTTGATAAAAGGAACAATAAAAGCATTGAATTTATCTCAAGAAGTTAATCTTCCCCCTCATTTGCCATTGCCAACAGTCAACCCAAAAGCAACCCCAGAAAGTTATATAGGTTAATTAACAAGTTCTTTTCCCTAAAGGCTTTGCCGTAAAATATAAATATTCGCATAGTGCCCAATATAGTAATGTCTTTTATCAGGTTAAAAAAAAGAGTTACAAAAACAAAAGAAAATTATTATGCATACTTAGTCTCGAATAAATGGTATAAGAATCTTCCAAAACAAAAAGTTTCCCAATACTTGGGAAGATATCATAAGTTAATGCCTAAACAAACAAACATAGAATTACCAAAACATAAAAACATCCTTATTTCTTTAATAAAAAAAGAGCTTTTACACCATAATTTTAAAGAAAAATCATCAAATTTCTTCTTTCATCCAGAAGGTTTTCTAATAAATTTGAAAACTTATAAGGTCTTAAACAGCCAAAAAAACCCCGTTTGTTTAGGTTTAAATCAAGGTTATTTTTGCACATATACACTAAAAAACCTTTCGAAATTCAAAAAAACAAAAAACAAAAAACAAGCCAGTAAAACCATTATAAGGCTGCTTTTAGAAATAGGAATAACTCCAAATAAAGACCAGTTTGAAGAAGTTCTCAAAAACCTGGACATATTCTAAACATTCATTCACATCTTATGCACATTCTAAACACATAAACATACCTGATAAATTGACATAATAAATATAAATTTTCTAATCTTTTAAGTCTTATGGACTTAGATGAAAAAGAGAAGATAAAACAATCCTTTCTAAAGGTCAAGGAAGACATGGAAAGCCTAAAAACCCAATTAAATGAGGTTAAAAGCCTTATAACTGAATTAATAAAAAACCAAAATTCTGAACAAAAATTAGATTCAAAACCAGAAACAACACAAGAAGTTCCATCAGAAATGAGTTCCACAGGAAATCAAGGGGTCTATACAAACATTCATTCATTCATTCATTCACATATGCATTCATTCAACAAACATTCAGCAAACATTCAACAAACAAATATGCAAACAAACCCCCAAATTAACTCTCACTTAGCCAAACAAACCCAGCAATTTCCAAAAGAATGGTCTCAAGCGAACTTAACTGACATCGATTCGATGTTCCTAACTCTCACAAAAGGGGAATTTTTGTGTTTTCTTACTATTTTCCAACTTGAGGAAGATCTAAATCGAGGAGTTTCCTATTTAGAACTCTCACGACAACTATCTTTATCAGAAGGCTGTATTAGAACTTATGTCTCACAAATGCTAAAAAAAGCCGTTCCTTTACAAAAAATTCGTTTAAACAATAAACTTACACTCCTTTTAATTGACAAGTCGTTTAGGTCTTTAAATCTCAAGCTTCGTTTAATGAATTTATTCTCTCGTTCAGATCCAACTCAAACTACACTCTATTAATATTATTCGGAACTTTTTTTCTTTTTCATATATAACAATCTAAATCCGAAATTCTAGCAAATTCTTTCAAAATAATTACTTAAAATAATGAAACGAGACGTCACTGACGTCAGTGACGCGTCAGTGACGCCACAGGAACTTCCAGTGACGCGTCATACTAACAGAAATTTATTTAAACAAGGTAATCTTTCAAAATTATCAAATGTGGTGGTTATTTACAAATAAAAAGAGGGAAACAACTAGTTCTCATGACATTCATATATTTAGTAAAGTGAAAACTATGGAAGAAAACTTAAAAAATTCTTTTTTTAATATCAAGAAAGATATTCATAAAGTAAACAATATTGTTTTTTCTCATGATGATAAATTAAATCATCTAAAAGAACGTGTTCATTATCTAGAAAATGTAATAAGAAACCTAAACTCCTTAGATTCTGTTGAAGATCCAAAAGAGAAGTCTAATAAAAAAGAAAGCCCTGAGCAACCAGTAATCAATACAGCAGGAATTTCTATATCTAATCCAGTAATTAAATGGGAGGATCTAACAAATATTCAGCAAAGTCTATTTATGAGATTAGGATTATTACACATAGAGTCTGGCCAGAGAAGAATAGCTATGAAGCATCTTGCTGAAGAATTATATCCAGAAAAAACATATAATGATGTAAGATCAATGATTTCAGACTACGTCAATTTGTTAAATGAGCACGGATTAATCAAAAAAACCAGGAAAGGAAGGCAAATTTTCATTTCAGTAACAGAAAAAGGTTCTATTTTTTATGATAAAGCTAAAAGAAAGAAGCTTTTGGATGTTTTAAAGAAGCACTAATTACTTAGTTAAATATTCTAAACCATCAAGTACTGCTTGTTTAACATTAGGGAGAAGATTATATTTATCTAAATCATGTATTTTAGTCCAAAAAGGTTCGGTTTCATCGGTCTTTCTTAATTTTCCAGACCAAGATTTACAAATAAAAACTCTAAATGAAAAAGTTCTTGTATCTTCTTTCCTTTTAATTTCGCCGAAGTAAAGTTTAGGAAGGGGTTTTAGGTGTTCTTTATTTGTAACTAAACCAGTTTCTTCACTAAGCTCTCTAACAGCTGCCTCAATTTCAGACTCTTTTTCTTCTAATTTCCCAGCTGGCAGTCCACAAATATCATTTAAGTGACTTGCAGCCTTCCCGTGTTTTACTAACAAAATCTCTTCATTATTTTTTCTATAAACTAAAACTCCAACTGAAGGAGTAATATCAGGCATCTTGGTGAAGAATGGAATTGTTTATTTATTTAAAACTTTTGAGAGAAAAAATTCAATTAAAAATTAAAACATTTAATCAAGTTTTTTCTCCCATATATCTCCAGCTTTTTCAAAAGTTCGCCAGTTTATTTTTGCTTCGATCTTATTAACACATTCGACAACATTCTTTTTTATATCTGTTTCAAAAAAACGCATCACAATCCACCCATTTTTCTTTAGAAATTCATCTTTTCTAGCATCTCTTGTTATCTTTTCTTGTTGTATCTTTCCAAGCCTTTCAAAATTTTCACGATTATATATTCCAGGATTCGCATGCCAATAATCTCCATCACATTCCACAATAATTTTCTGGTTTGGTAATGCAAAATCACAGACAAATTTTTTAAGTCTATATTGGGAGGTAAAGAAAAATCCTCGTTTATTCATCTCCTCAAACATTATTTTCTCTATTTTTGTATGATGAAAGGGAAACCTTCCATTTCTTATTCTTTCTATAATTAATTCTCTTGATCTCACAGAAGTTAACTGTTTTAATTTTCTTGCTTTATTTTTTCCAAATATTTCTTCCCAAGTCTTACCATATGCTGGGTGTTTTTCACCTTTTAATGAGTTGATATACCAAGTTTTAGATTTAATTTGAATATTGTTTTCTTTCATTAGCTTAACTATTATGAGCCTATCAAAACCCAAAACCTTTCCCACTTTTATCAGACTCATATTTTGCTCAAAATATAACTGATTTAAAATATTTTTAATTGGTTTCCTATATTGTACCTCTAATTCCTGAATTTTATTTTGCCTTTTCTTTTCATATACCTGTCTAATAATTTCAGCATAATTTTTAATATTGCGTCGAGCTGTTATTAGATTTTTATTCCAATTAGAGTCTCTTTTCATCCTTTCTTTCATAGATTCTGATTTTGTTCGTCGTTTTATACCCAACTTACTTAGATGAAGTTCGATTGTTGTTTTTGGAATTTGTAATTCAGAAGCAATTTTCCTTATAACTCTTTCTAAATAGGTCTATAAGCCCTATAAACACATTTCGTAAAGGTTATAAACAATTACGCATAATGCATACTACATGAACTTGCAAGAAGAGTTTGAAAATTTAATAAAAAAACTAGAAATAGAACTTAAAATCAAGGGATTTACAAAAGCCACTATTTCTACATATAAAAGACATTGTTTAGAATTTTTAAAATTTGTCAATAAAGAACCTATAAAAGTTTCTGTTGATGATGTTAAGGCTTATCAGGCAAATCTTTCTGATAAAGGATTAAAGACTTCAAGCGTCATTTTGAAATTATCTTCAATTAAATTTTTATTCCACGAGGTTATCGGATACGAATTAATTAATCAAAAAGTTAAATATCCTAAAAGAGAAAAGAAAATACCCGATGCTTTAACAAAAGAGGAGATCAAAAGATTATTTTCTGTTGTTTCTAATAAAAAGCACTTATTACTATTGAAATTTATGTATGGTTCGGGATTGAGGGTTGCAGAATGTGTATCATTTAAGCTAAAAGATATGAATTTTGATGAATGTATTGCTAAAGTCATAGCTGGTAAAGGAAATAAGCAAAGAATGATTATTTTATCTAAAGACTTCATGAATGAAGCTAAATTTTATTCAGAAAAAAGAAAAATGAAATCAGAGTATTTATTTCCGACAAAAAATAATCCAAATAAACCTATTACAACAAGAATGGCTCAAAAAGTTATAGAAAAAGCAGCTAAAGATGCTGGTTTTGATAAGAGAATTTACTGCCACATTCTAAGAAGTAGTTTTGCAACACATTTATTAGAGGGTGGGACTAATATTAGGTATATCCAAGAATTGCTCGGTCATGCCGATCTTTCAACGACCCAAAGGTACACTAAAGTTAATACTGAGCAACTTAAAAAAATAAAAAGTCCACTAGATAATTAGTTTAATCTTAGCTCAAAACATTTAATCTTATAATAAGCTACTAAATTCTAAACAAAGATTAAAACTTATAATCAAATAAGAAGATCAAAATATTTAATCAAAAATCAAATAATTAGCCAAGTAAAAATTTTCTCTTTTTTCCGTAAACGCTTTTTTTAAAAGGGTTTTAAGCTACTTTTCTTTCAAGTTGTCCAAAACCTCTATTGAGTAAATGCAAAGGCAGAATTTTTCTTGTCAATCCACTAGAATCTCTTAATAATCTTGTTACTTCTTCAGATTTTTCTTCATCAACAGATAAAATTTCTTGTGTTGGTGTGAGTTGTGGTGAAATAGCCCTTAAAAAATAAGCTATTGTATCTGCTAAATATAATGCTCTTTTAGTTAGGTCTCCCTTTACAACAAAACGAACAGAAGAAGAATCCTCATCATAACCAAGTTTCTCTAAATAGTTAACTAATTCTTTTTTAATTCCTAAACAATCTTCTCCATCTATTTCAACTATAATTTTTTTGTCTGTGAAAACCCCAAGCTCTTTAGTTAAATAAATTGTTTCTCCTATCATAGAAGTCACAGTTCGAAAATATTTTTCTCTAAAAGAGCCTTTGCTAGCAGGATCTAAAATAAAAGTTCTAAACAAGAATCCACGGAATCTGCCGTAAAGTTCAAGTGGGCTTGCCTCATCCTCCATCCTTTTGTTAAATTCTTTATCTCTGTTAGTAACATTTCCGCTGTTAGACATTGTGCTGGAAGCAACATAAATATAACGAGAAAAACTCTGGTCTCTAGTTCTGTCAATTATGCTTTCGTCTACACCAATAGTTAAGGGCATAAAACCCCCAAGAATTTTTTAAAAATCGAAAAATGAGCGAACTCCCCATAAGAAAACCCAGAACTACACCCCATTTTTTTCTGAGTGAAGAAACCCATGAATATAAGATAATTTTACTAATATTCTTTTCCTTAAATACTCTTTGTTTTCGCGTTTTCGTTTTTTGGTGAAGCTTTTTTCAAAAAAAGTTCTAATAACAACATTTAAAAACAAAAGAATAATTTATATCTTAAATTAGAGGTGATATTTATTCCGATAGGTGATTGGTTTTTAGCAAGAAGTGAAGCTTTTAAAGTTCTGATGATGAAGTTCAGAGACCATAAAATACATACTAAAACAGCTTTCTCTAAAGTAAAATCAAAACACAATAATTACGATCAGACATTAAGAGAGCACAAAGAAAGAATTGAAGAACTTGAAAAAATAATGTTATCTTTAAAAGAAGTCACTCCATTTAGAATAAAAAAGAAAAAACAAAATAATGATTATTAATAAGAACCAAGGTTCTTATCATCTCCTAATTCTTCCGTGAACGCTTTTTTATTAAACTTTTCTCAAGTTAGTTTTTTGCTAAAGCTTTTTCCTAAAAAGCTTTCTCTATTCCTTCAATACAGCTCACTTTAGTATTCCTCATCAAAAATTCCCTGAAATACTTGTCAATTTTAACACCATTTCTTTGAAAATTATTTTTCAGAAAACCATATAACTTTTTTCCTTCCTTGTCAAAATCAGTTAATATAACAACTTCATCTGTCATTTCAGCAACATCCTCAATAACTTTATACAAAGGCCCGTTTATAGTTACAATATTTTTCACACCTAAAGAAATCAATGCTGCTTTGTCTTTTTTACCCTCAACTATAATCACTTTATCTGTATTTTGTATTTTTTCTTTCCACTCTTCTTTGTCTTTTATCACAGATATCACCTTTTCTTTTTTTTCAAATTTCTCTCTAGAACTAGTTTTCATTTCACTTTTACTATGACAATTAACTTTAAAAATAATTCTATTTCAAAAATTTAGATGAATATTATAGAAAGGAGACAATTCTGGAATGGTGTTTGGGAAATGAATTTAGTAGTCCTGGCCCTATATACGCATATAAGCTATTTTCTCGAGAAAAAGGAAAAATTCTGGAAGTTGGATGCGGCGATTTAGGTTATAATTTTAATGTTGTGACAGATGGGGATTATTTTGTTGGTTTGGATATATCTGATGAGGCGATAAAAAAAGCTAAAAAAAATATTCGTCACAGGAAAAAACCGAGTGATTTTATAGTTGCTTCAGCTACCGACTTACCATTTAAAGATAATTCTTTTGATTTAGTTAGTTCAATTGAAACTTTGACTTTGATGGGTGAAGATTTTTATAAAGCTCTTAAAGAAATGAAGAGAGTATCCAAAGATAAATTAATTTTTACTTTATCCCATGTTGATATTGCTAAGGCATATAATCCAGGTAAAGAACATGAATTTGTAAATAAGGGAAATTACTTTCTTGTTAATTCTTCAAAATCAGGAGATAAAGTTTTTTTCACTAAAGCAAATATTGAAACTCTTTTAGAAAAACTGGAATTAAGAATTGAAACTTTAGATGTTCTCAAAAATTTTGATGTTATTGCTCTGGCTGACTATTGGGCTGCTAATTATTGTGAATTTCCTCATGTTGATTCAAGATTTTTTATTGAAGCAAGAAAAAAATAATTAATATAATTCAGGATTTTCTAAATGTATTAAAGCAGTAACAATAGCTGGTTTAATTTGATCTTTACGATTTATTCTACCCTTAGTTAAGATCCCAATTGTTCCTTCTGCATGCCCAACATAATTATTTTGAGTTAATTTTGTTTTCAATGCAGCCTCACTTGCATTTAATCCGTTTTTTATCATGAGGTTCATCATCTCTTTAGGAAATTCAAAAGCTGGTGATAATCCCAAATGAATTTTTTCCCCATCAAAAATAACACAAGCACAAATATCCATAAATCCTGATTTTGAAAAGGGAACTTCTAATAACCCACTTTCAATTCCAAAACTATAGTCGCAATTTCTAAAAGAATTTTTTGCTCTATTCATAGCTCCTTCAATAGTTTCCTTTAAGGATTTAGGTTGTCCAGAAACTTGTGTTGAAACTTCTACACCAATAACTTCAGCATCTTTTAAGAAAATATAATCCTGAATAACTTCTTTAACAGCATTAATTTTAATTTCAGCTTTTGTACCTACATTTATTTTCATTTTTTGGTTAAGCTTTTTTCTAAAAAGGTTATTTTAATTAACCTTTTTCTCAAAGTTTAAAGCGGGCCCGGAGGGATTTGAACCCTCAATCTTTCGGTTAAGAGCCGAATGCTATAGCCAGGTTAAGCTACGGGCCCATAAACTAAAAATAATAAAAACCCAATTTAAAAATTTATGCAAAGGCAAACTTATATAAATATCAACTAACTAAAAAGATTAAAATGAGGTTAGAATTAGAAAAAAGGCCAAAAGGCGTAAGATTAATCACAGGATTTCCTGGATTTGGTTTAATTGGTACAATAACAACAGAATTCTTGATTGAACATTTAAAAGCAGTTCAAATTGGAAAAATAAGAATAGACGAATTACCCCCAATAGTAGCAGTTCACCAAGGCCAGGTTGTTGAGCCTGTAGGTGTTTTTTATAGCAAAAAATACAATTTAGTAATTCTTCATGCCTTAACTTCTGTTGCTGGCATAGAATGGTTATTGCAAAATGAAATCTGCAAGTTAATGGATGAATTAAAAGTCAAGGAAATTATTACAATAGAGGGAATAGGTTCTCAAAATATTGAAAATGTAAACGTATACTATTTAGCAAATAAAAAAATAGACTCAAAGAAATTGAACATAAGTCCTTTAAAAGAAGGAATTATTCTTGGTGTAAGCGGGGCTTTATTATTAAAAAGTTGTGCAAATTTGGTTGCTTTCTTTGTTGAAACTCACTCAGCTATGCCAGACTCAAGAGGAGCAGCAAAAACTATTGAAGTTTTGGACAAGTACTTAGGATTAAAAGTAGACTACAAGCCTTTGTTGGAAAAAGCAGTTAAATTTGAAGCTAAAATAAAAGAACTTATGTCAAAAAAAGAAAAAGCAACAGCTTCTCAAGAAAAGAAAGAACTAACTTATTTAGGCTAAAAGTTTAGTTCAAAAATCTCCTCTGGTTTTTTGCTAAAGTCAGAATATCTGATAAATTTTGGAGTAATTATAAAATATCTTTGTTCTTTTTCAAAAGCATATTTTCTTGATTTTGGATTTTTCTCTAATTGAATTCTAATACACTCTTCCAGTTCACTGTTTTTTACTTCTCTTGCAAATCCCTCATACTGTACAGTGATCTTTTCATCTTCATCACATCCAATTACGAAAGAAACAGTTCGTTTATTCTGTAAATTCTGATATTTTCTTGTTGTATTAAAAGTCCCAAAAATTAATTTTAAATCACTAGTTTCTGCAAATGCCACCACAGCGCTTTCAGGTGTTCCTATTTGATTTATCGTAGATATAACAGCTAATCTTTTTCTTTTAATAAACTCAAGAACTCTTTCTTCAAGAACCTTTCTGTCCATTTGTAATAAATCAAAAAATATCTCTTTTTTTACAAATTATTTTTTGCTTAAACTTTCTCAAAAGTTTAGAACAAAAGATTTTTTATCTTCTCTATATGGTCTGCTATTCTGTCTCCGTTTGCTGTCAACTTTATTGTCTTTATTCTTCCTGATTTTTCAAAGTCAACTAATTTTGCTTTCTCCATCTCCTGTAAAATCTTTACAGCATGAGAATAAGTGCAGTCAACTTCTTTTGCTAATACAGAACCATATCTGTTTTTTCCAGCTTTTCTTAAAGCAACTAAAATCATCGCAGGTTTTCTTCTAAAAAAAACCTCAAAAATATCTTTCGGTACTTTAACCATTAATGTTTCCCTCCCCCTTTAGTAAGTACCCCTTTTTTAATGTCATTTTTTGCTAAGATGTTACAAAATGCATCTTGTATTTAAATGTTTCTTTTTGAAAAGTTATTTTAAAACAATTATTTTATAAGCCTTACCAAAACTTTTTTAAGTATGTGAACTAGTTTTTAAATCTATGCTTGACATAAAATTTGTAAAAAGTAACCTGGAAGTCGTAAAAAAAAATCTTAAACTAAGAAACCAAGTAGAAAAAATAAGCTGGGTAGATGAAATAACTAAAAATTATGATAATTCTTCACAAATTAAAAAAGAGCTGGACACATTAAGGCATAAAAGAAATATTATCTCAGAAGAAATAAACCTTCTTAAGAAGCAAGGCAAAAATATTTCAGAAAAAATAAAAGAAATCCAGGAATTGCCCCATAAAATAAAAGAATTAGAGGAAAATTATGAACGCTTAACTCATGATGTAAAAGATAAATTAATGGAACTTCCAAATATTCTGGATAAAACAGTTCCAGTTGGAAAAGATGACAATGACAATAAGATTATCAAAAAAGCCAGTAAAATTCCAAAATTCAAGTTCCCAGTTAAAGACCACACTGATTTAGCTTTAAATTTAAATCTTTTAGACTTGGAAAAAGCTTCGAAAGTTTCAGGAGCTCGTTTTTATTATTTGAAAAATGAACTAGTTAAATTAAACCATGCATTGATAAATTTTGCACTTGATTTCTTAAGAAAAAAGAACTTTACTTTAATACAGCCTCCTTATATGCTTAAAAAAGATGCAATTTCAGGAGCAATTACATTTGCAACTTTTGAAGATGCAATTTATAAAATTGAGAATGAAGACTTGTTCTTAATCGGAACTGCAGAACATGCTTTAAATGCTTTTTACTTAAATGACACCTTAGATGAAAAAGAACTGCCAGTAAGATTAGCTGGATTTTCTCCTTGTTTTAGAAGAGAGGCAGGAGCTCATGGAAAAGACACTAAAGGTATATTTAGAGTTCACCAGTTTGAAAAAATAGAGCAGTTTATTTTTTGCACAAAAAAGCAGGCTGAAAAAGAATTCAATCTTATCTTAAAAAATTTAGAAACGTTATTTAAATTATTAAAAATTCCTTACAGGCTTGTCTTGTTGTGTTCAGGGTCAACAGGAAATGTTGCTTCAAAAACAATAGATTTGGAAGCCTGGTTCCCGGCACAAAAAACATTCAGGGAATTAGCTTCTTGTTCAAACTGCTTAGACTATCAAGCAAGAAGATCAAACACAAAATACAAAACAAAAAGCAGTGAGACAGAATTTGTCTACACTTTGAATAACACAGCAATAGCAACAGAAAGAACTTTGGCCTGTATTCTTGAAAATTTCCAGCAAAAAGACGGCTCAATTAAAATTCCAAAAATTCTTCATAAGTATACTGGCTTTAAGGAAATAAAAGCTATTAAGAAAAAATAAAATGTCAAAGTCAAAAAAACCATTCAAATTGTTGGCAGCAGGAGATTTTCATGGAGATAAATCAACAGCAAAAAAATTAGCTGAATTAGCTGAAAAAGAAAATGTAGATTTAGTTATTTTAAATGGTGACTTAGTTGAAGAGCAAGACACATCAGGAATAATAGGTCCTTTCCTGGCTAAAAAAAGAAAAGTTATAATTCTTCCTGGAAATCACGAAACTATTGCAACAGCAGACTTTCTTGCTGAATTATACAACATTACTAACTTGCATGGTTATTACATGAAAATTGGAGACATAGGTTTTTTTGGCTGTGGCGGTGCAAATGTCGGCCTATCCCAATTATCAGAAGAAGAAATTTACCAAACTCTAAAAAAAGGTTTTGAAAAAATAAAAGACATGCCGAAGAAAATAATGGTTACCCATGTTCACCCAGCAGACACAAAAATGGAAATGTTTTCTAAATTTGTAAAAGGCAGCAAAGGCCTTAGAAAAGCAATTGACAAGTTTAAGCCAGATATCCTGATTTGCGGGCATGTGCACGAAGCAGAAGGCATAGAAGAAATAGTTGGTAAAACCCGAGTTTTAAACGTTGGAAAAAAAGGAAAAATTATTAATTTGTAAAACATAATAAAATTTAAAAACAGGTGATTAAAATAAAGAGCCATGATTTTATTCAAGTTTCTTGGATTTCTGGACATTGTTTCAGCTTTAGTAATTTTAATTCTTAAATTTGGATTTTTTATTGATCTAGGAATTCTGCTTTCAATTTACTTGGCAGTTAAGAGCTTGATTTTTATAAAAGATATAGCAAGCATAATTGACTTAATTTCAGCAGTATTCTTTTTCTTGGCAGCATTTGGTTTTTATTTTAGTTTTACCTGGATATTCGCTATCTGGTTATTGCAGAAAGGTTTGTTCACTTTAATTTATAATTAACTTGTTACGAATTCTTCTTGTAAAAATAAGTTGCTAAAATTGTCAAAGCCGCTATCAAAGCTAAAACAAGAACTAAAAACCCATTCAAGAAATTAAGGAAAAAAGCACTCAGTAAAATAAAGGAAAAGCTGAAAATCCACAATAATTTTGATCCAAAGTAAACTTTTATTCCATCTAGTCCTGGAAATGGCAGCATATAACTTATAGCAGTTATTGAACTGATTAAAATTAAATCTTCTAAAGAACTTAATCTAAATCCTTTTATTAAAATAGCCAATAAGATATTTGCCAATGCTCCTGAAACAGCAATTTTAGCTTCTTCAAATTCAGTTAATTTTGCCCAAACTCTCCCCAGTCTGTAAGCAGGATTAACAATAAAAGAAGAGCTTAAAATTCCAGTAAAAAACAATCCGCCAGAAGATAAAAATGAAATTAACAAAGGCACAATAAATCCTAAGGGAATAGTTTTAAGAACATAAGGCCCAAACTTAATTGGTCTTACATAAGCTGACTTCCCATACCCGAATCTTTGTATCCTCCAAATGTTGTAATTTAAATTACATCCATATTTGTCTGCAGCATAATTTTGTGTTAAATAATAAACTCCTAAAGCAATAAAACTGAAAAATGAAAGCCTAAGAAAATTCAAAAACCAATTAGTAAAAATAAAACTGCTCTGCTTGTCATCAAAACCAAATACAAAACCACTCACAAGAGCAGCAATAATCAAAATAATCAAATTTTTTCTAGTAATCTTACCTCACCAACTATGTCTTTTTCATGTCCAGCTCCAATAACAGCAACAATTTTCTCCCCAGGATATTTTTCCATCAAATTGTGTAGTTTTTCTGCCATATATTGGTTTCGCTCTTTTATAATTGTCAAGTAAAAGCTTGGATAGTCTTTTTTTATCTTGTTTATTATCTTGTTTATTTCTTTTTGCGATGGAATTTTCTTTAAGTCAAAGTTCATCCTTTCCCCTATAAAAATATCTTTCAAAAACCTGAATTTTTCCTTTCTTGTAATCCTTGTCAAGAACTTAGTTATTGTAAACTTTATGTCCTGGTCAATTAAAACCAAATGAACATTCATCTTTTTAGCCAGATTTACAGCCATCTTCATTTCAGATCCTGGCTCAACACCTGTCTTTTTCCCAATTCTCCTTTCAAACCATGCCCCTATTAAATTAAACAAAAAAGCCTTTATACCCAAGCTTTTAATATCCTTAACATTAAATCTGCTCTTTTTCTGGTCTTCAAGCAGGTTTAATCTTCTTTTGTCTAACTCAATAGCTATAAATCTAGGTTTGACTTTTAAGATAGTCTTCTCAACTTCCTTCACGCTGTCCTTTGAAATATGGCTTGTTCCTATCAAGTATAAGTTTTTGTACTTCATATTAGAAAACAAAAATATTTAAATACTTAAAAGGTTTTTGCAAAGTAATAAGAGGTCTAAAAATGGCTTTAGCAATAAAAAAAGTAAGTGATATTTATGAAATGAAGGTTTTTACTGATAGTGGCGACTATTTTGGTGATGTTGAAGAAAGCATAATCACAACTTCTAAGATTTTTGGGTGGAAAATAAAGGCAACTAAAAATTCAGCCTTAATCCAGCTTATTGGCGGTGCAAAAGGAGTCATAGTCCCCCATCAATTAGTCAAGGCAATTGGCGGAATAATGATCATCAGCAGGGCAGCAATCCCGGCTTTTGATGACAGAGAAATGAAAGAAATTGAACCCCAGCAGCAATAAATTATTCTTTTATTATCATCTCAATTTTTATGTCTTTTAACCTAAGTTCTTGCTTTTCATTTATTATCTCTGCTTTGTCTTTGAAAATTAATAATGGTCTCCATACCGATGAAGAAGGCAGATAATTTTCACTAATATCTTTTCCAATTATGACTTTAAAAAATGGAAATTCTTTTTCAGAAATCTTGTTTTTCAAAGCCAGCCAATTTAAACCAGCTATAACGCTCCACATTAATCCCCCATCAACACAAAAAACAGTCTTGCAGTTTACAATTTTCCAGCAAACTGTCAATATATCATCAGCATTTATTTGTGCATTTGGAAACTTTTTAATTTCTTCTTTTAATTCTTTATTTTCTTCTATTTCTTTTGTACTCCCAAATATGCTTATTTTTCCTTTTAATCTTGATATAATTTTTAATATGATTTCATTTGTAAGCCATTTTCTCCTGTCGCCTGCAAAAGGAAATATTGCATAATCTATTTTTTCTTTTTTCCTTTCTTTTCCTATGTTCAAAAGAGGATAAATCTCTTCACCCCACCTTTCTTCTTTCAAAAACAATAAAACTTCTGAAATTATTTGCTCTGTAATATGTTTTCCATTTTCAGAAAAAATGTCTAATTTTCCAATCCTGTAAACCTTGCTTTTCTCAACACCATAATCAAGAAGCTGTTTTTCCCAAAAATCCCCTTCCTTGTTTCCATCTTGTTTTAAAATAAAAATAAAATCATTTTCTTTTCCAGTTTCTAAATCTTTAGTGTCTAAAATCTCAAGATCCTTAGTTTTCTTTGTTGAGGAAACAGAAAAATCATGTGTTTTTCTTAAAAATTCTTTCATTATTTCATTAGTTACAAAATGAATTTCATAGTTTCTTTTCCTTAAAAAATAAGCTACTGCACTGGAAACTAAAACATCGCCTATTTTTCCAGGATAATTTGCTATTCCACCATTGCAGACAAACATTATTTTTTTCATTTCTTCGAGAAATAACTTAAAACACTAACAAAGCTTAACGCAAGCTTTATATACTTAGTTCCTCTTTTTAAATTTATGCCTTCACCATTGGAAATTGCAGTAAATTTTTTAAAAGATTTTGGTTTTTTTGATGTAGTTCTCCCATTTCTACTTGTTTTCACAATAGTTTTTGCAGTACTAGAAAAAACATTAATTCTTGGCAAAGAAGAAAACAACAAACCAAAGAAAAACATCGATGCAATGGTTGCTTTTTCAATAGCTTTGTTTGTTGTTGCAGCAAGCAATATAGTTGATGTTCTTCAGGAATCCTTGCCAATGGTAACCTTAGTTTTAATTGTAATAATAAGTTTCATGCTGTTGGTTGGAAGTTTTATGGGTGCAGAAGAATTTTCTCTTAAAAACTGGAAATACACTCAGTACTTTCTTGTTTTACTTGTAATAATTGGTATTTCTCTAATTTTTCTAGGTTCAATAGAATCAGATAATGGTGACAGCTGGCTGAGAGTTACTTGGGATTATATTCAGGAAAATTGGTTTACTGGTCCTGCATTTTCAGGCATTGTATTCTTGTTGATAATAGTTTTAGTAATTTTGTATGTTTTAGATGCATTTCCAGGAACAGGAGGCACTAACCCACCATAGAAAATGTCTTTTTACGAAATTGTCTCAATTTTTGAAACTGCTGGCGTCTTTGACATAGCTCTGCCTTTCCTTTTAGTTTTTACATTGACTTTTGGCATTCTCCAAAAAATTCAATTGTTTGGAAATAATAAAAAAAATATTGACTTAATAGTTTCTTTAGTGCTGGCTTTTTTAGCAATAAGAAATGTTTTCTTTATTGAAATGTTGAACAGATTTCTTCCTAATGTATCTATGTTGTTGATAATAATATTGATGTTCCTCCTTTTCTTGGGGACTTTTGGTGGAGTCTCATCTGGATTTGAAGGCGTCATGGCTGTTCTTGCATTTATATTTTCAGCAATTGCAATTATATTTGCCCTAGGTTCAGATTTTTTACTAGGCTATGGTTTTGTAATGCCCTGGTTTTTAACAGATTTATTTTATGATTATCAGACAAGAGCAGTTCTTTTGTTTATTGCTGGAATGGTCATAGTTATTTTAATAGCTACTCAAGGAAATCAGCAGCCTCAAACATCATGGACTCAATGGCTTCAAGAAAGAGCTAATGAACTGGGATTTGGAAGAGGTAGACCATAATGGCAACAATTTTATCAGCAAATTTGCTTTCCTTTTTCATGCCCATTGTAATTTTTATATTTATCTTTACAATTTTTTTCGCATTATTGAACAAAGTAAAAATATTTTCAGACAACAAGCCAGTAAACTCATTGATAGCTTTTGCAGTAACAATCTTATTCATAGTTATTCCAGAAGCTCGCCAGATAGTTGAAGTAGCAACTCCTTGGTTCATAGTCTTTGTAGTGTTTGGCCTTCTTTTAGTATTAAGTTTTATGATTTTGGGTGTTGAGTCTGATTTTATAAAAGAAGTTGCAAAAGAAAATGCCATTGTTCTGGGCGTAGTGATTGGTGGTGTAGTTCTTGTATTTTTAGTTTCTTTCACTCAAGTTTTTGGTCCTGGTGTAGTACAATATCCTGCATCAGGAGACGCTAGTGTTTTTGCTATGTTAAAAAGAACTTTATTGCATCCAAAAATCCTTGGTATCTTGATTTTGTTGATAATTGCTGGCGAAGTAGTTCGAAGAGTTGGCTACCCGTCGCAGAAATAAATTAATTCTCTAGAATATCAATTGTTTTAAATATTTAAAAAATAAATATATTTTTGGTTAAATTTCTAAACTTTTATTTCTCTTTAAGTTCTTTTGTTATTCTGTCAAGTTCTTTTATATTAGTTGTCAAAGGAGTCATTATTTTTTGGAATACTTGTTCTAAAACTTTAATTTCATTTCCAATGTTTACAATATTTCTGTCATATTGTGAAATTTTTCCCAAGACAGCTTTCTCTATATTCTCAAACCTGTGCTCTAATCTAATTAATTCTTGTTTTATTGAAGCAACATCAGTTTTTACTTTTTCTTTCCAAACATCCAAGTTTCCAATTCTCTCAATTGTTGTTTTCCATTTTTCATCTATAATTTGTTCTATTAAAGCTTCAACATCATCTAAACCAGATCTTGATCCTTGAAAATCTCCGTGAAAAGTTACTCCAGAAAACCCACCATATCCTTCACTAGAACTTGCTTGTGCTTGAGGTTTTTCTTCTTCATCCATTAAAGAAGGTTTTAATCCTGGCTCAGGAGCTTCATCTAATCCCGAAGTTTCTTCATTTTCTTGGGTAACTAATTGTTTTTGATTAATAGCATCATCAATTTGAACACTGTTAAATCCATCTCTTTTCAAAGAATTATAAATTTGTGGATTACTAAATCCTTGTCCTTGTAATTCTCCTACTCTTCCTGAAATATCATTGCTTATCAGATTCATCACCTTCTTCTTTTATTGAATCATCCTTTAAAATAGTTTCATTTTTCTTAAAACTTTTTTCCTTAGTTTTTGCTTTTCCTAAGCTATCTTTTGATGAAGCTTTTCTTAAAAGCTTTCTTTCAATTATTCTTTCAACATCATTTTCTGTTACAAATTCTAATGGGTTCCACAAATTAATATACTTTTCCAATACTTTAATGTCATTTTTCTTGGCAAAAAAGTCAGTCTCCCTTAAAAACCCGTTCAAAGCCTGCTTTACATTAAACAACTCTTCTTTTAATTTTTTTAATTCAGAATTTAAAATGCTTATTTCCTTCCCCAATCTTTTATATTCTTCTATGCTGTTCTGGTTGACTGTTAATAAATGCTCAGCTAATAAGCTGTTTTTGCTCTCCATGCTCCTTATTTTGCTGTTAATATCAGAAATTACATCACCTGCATTTTGAGTCATTAGAACCATTAAATTTTCACCAAATTTATATATTGTTATCTTATTATATAAAAATATCTTATTTAAAACTATTGCTCAAAAGAGGTATTAATGGCTCAAATCCAAAAAGAGTATGAAATTGTTCGTGAAGGCCAGGAAGAAGTCCTTAAAATAGATGCATCTAGATGGCCTTATTCTCCTTCAATTGAAGAAAACCCAGTTGTAATGTCAAAAGTAATTGAGAAATTAGTTGAATTTCCATCATCAGCTAGAATTATTCTTATACAAAAAAGAAATTATGAATATGATTATGAACAAACCCAGGCCTTGATTGAAATTGCAAATTTATACAAGCACATGACAAAGCAGAAAAGAATTCTTGCTTTAAAAACAACAGATGTTTCCTCTGAATCATTCAGAAACAAGGCCTTGTCATTGCAGTACTTGATTTTCACCCTGCTTAAAACAGATCCTTTAGGAACTTATGTTGAAGCTAAAAGGCTTGCAAGAGAGACAAAAATATATCTTGCAAAAGCAAAAGACCAAAACCAGTTAATAGAAGAGCAGGATTTTTTGGAAAAACTGGATTATATCACAAGAGTCTTGGGAAGAACAAAATTAATTCAAGTATTTGAAGATCAGTTAAGTGGATATGTAATTGGCTCAAGAGATTTGTACAAGCAGTTTTTGAAGCCAAATATAACCCCCATATTTTTATTTACAAAAATATCAACTATAATTCCTTTTGAGTCAAAGCAGCTGGATTCTTACTCATTGAAAAGCACAGATGTTTTTATTTATAAAATAAAAGAGGATGTAAAAAATTATTACAGGTTAATTCCTCCTGAATTAAAATTAACAGAAGACCAGTATGAAATATTAAATGTTGCAAGAAAAGTTCTTTCAGAGCACAAGCCAAAAGACGAAGAATTCTTAGAACCTCAAAAATTAAGAAGAACATTCTACAACATTGGCCGTGACTTAATTATAGATTTGTTAAACAGTAAAAACATTGAAATGCCATTGGAAGCAATAAGTGAATTAGCTAAAATTCTCGTGAGATATACAATAGGCTTCGGAGCAGTTGAATTATTGCTGCAAGACCAAAAAATCCAGGACATTACAATAAACAGCCCTATTGGTCAAACCCCAATATTCTTGGTTCATGAAGATTTTGGTGACTGTGTAACAAACATTATTCCTAGTTCAGAAGATTCAGAATCATGGGCAACAAAATTCAGGTTATTATCAGGCAGGCCATTAGATCAGGCAAACCCAATTTTAGATACAGAACTTTCAATTCCAGGAGCAAGGTCAAGAGTTGCGGTAATTTCAGAGCCATTAAGCAGGCTTGGTTTAGCTTATGCATTTCGAAGGCATAGAGATAATCCCTGGACACTTCCTTTATTCATAAAAAATAAAATGATTAATCCTTTGGGCGCTGCTTTGTTAAGTTTTTTCTTTGACCAGTCTAAGGCAGTTTTATTTGCAGGTACAAGATCAAGCGGAAAGACCTCGATTTTAGGAGCCTCTCTTTTCGAAATTATGAAAAAATACAGAATTTTAGTAATTGAAGACACAGAAGAATTAAACACAGAAGCAATGAGAAAAATAGGTTATAATATCCAGTCAATGAAAGTTCGTTCAGCTTTATCTCATTCTTCAACAGAAGTTCCTGCAGATGAAGGAATTAGAACTGCTTTAAGATTAGGGGATTCAGCAATAAT
>ERZ1292623.787-Hain-H51-01um-R1-787-length-32269-cov-5_pt1 | contig 32269 bp, 28 predicted proteins | sample MGYA00564398_ERZ1292623 | MGnify/ENA primary metagenome ERZ1292623 (study PRJEB36523, sample SAMEA6512633) | groundwater metagenome | collected 2019-01-07 | study: AquaDiva: Metagenomics assemblies of 32 groundwater samples
GTCAGTTCGTGGTTTGAATTGTTCCCTTAAGTGGGGTAACGAACGCAACCCTCATCGTCTGTTACAAGTGTCAGACGAGACTATCCCGCTCTGCGGGAAGGAAGCGAGGATGACGCCAAGTCAGCATGACCCTCTGATACCCTGGGCTACACACATGATACAATGGCCGCAACAAACGGGCGCAAAGGTGAAAGCCGGAGCAAATCCGAAAAAAGCGGCCCCAGTTCGGATAGAGGTCTGCAACTCGACCTCTTGAAGTTGGAATTGCTAGTAATCGCAGGTCAGCCATACTGCGGTGAATACGTTCTCAAGTCTTGTACTCACTGCCCGTCAAGCCAAGGGAGCCGGGAGTACCCAAAACCTGCCGCAAGGTGGACTAAGGTAAGCTCGGTGACAGGGGTAAAGTCGTTAAATGAAAGTTGTTGCGACCGTTCGGGAGTAATCCCTTACGAAAAAGTTGGCTATATGCTGGAATAACTGAGAATCTCGGACTACTCATGATAAAATATAGTTATGAGTGAAAATGTCTCGAGTGCAGTCAATCAGCAGGGAAGTTCAACCTCTAAAAAGAGGAGTAACCCCTCAGAGACTACACGCCGATCCCCGATCACCATGATCGGATGATGATATAGTCCAGACTGTATGGCGACATACAGAGAAACCTGAACAAGGCACGGGTAGCGGAAGCTGCTCGTGGAATTATTCAAGTGAACAGCCTATTTTTGCCTCAAACACAAAAGTGGGAATCGGCGATCATTCTGTTTTAAAAAATAGAGTGAATAAGTGTTGGTCTCGGAGCTTCGACTTGAGACTCGCGGTGATCTCGCGCGACAGCGGGATCCGGAACAAGAGAAAGCATGCCCCGCGAAGCCAAATTATTTACTTGGCGAAGTGGGGGATAATTTGCAGTTAGCTAAACCCAATGGAAAAATTCCAAAAGGGTGTATTTGCGTTTTCATAGAGAGGGTGCTAGTTTGAATCTGGAGGTGGACCCATGAAGCTTGTCGAGGTTCACTGTTCTGAGTGCGGGGAAGTCCATAAGGTCGATCCGAGTGATGCTCTAACCGGAGGTAGTTACTTGAAGCGCTGTGTTAATGCTCTCGTGGGCGAGATTCGCAAAGCTAGGCGAGCTCTCCGGGCTGCTCCAGATCCCGACCGTATGCATTCAGCCAAGACCTATCGCCGGTGGTATGCAAACGATCGGGCGGAGGCACTCGGAGAGAGGAGCGAGTAAGTAAGGGGCCGGACGAGAGATCGTCCGGCCCGAGGTAATTTGAAAGTAATGTGATTTTTTGATAGGGTAGTGGTTACTGGACAATGCGGTCACGCATAATTTTCTGCTGAAAATTTACGCGACCCGACAAATAGCGCTTAGGTGCTATTTGTCCGGAGCCAAGCTCCTCCGGCTCGCGCATTGCTCCAGGTATTCGCAATGCGCGCGTAGCTCAGCTGGTAGAGCATTCGACTGATACTCGAAAGGTCCCTGGTTCGACCCCAGGCGCGCGCATCACAATTAGTATATAATTCAAATCTATGAATATGAAACAACTTGATCCGAAGGCTGTCTGGCTATTCTTTATTAGTTATCTTTTGCGTTGGGCTATCCCTTTTATTTTCATTGGTCTTTATATTGGCGCGCGAGTTCTTCTGATTGCTCGACTTGGTGTGCGTGCGGGAGTTGATCAAGTTGGCATGCCGGAGAGCTGGTTCTTCTACCTCGGAATTATTGTCTTTGTATTACTCTGCTACGTCTGGGCTAGGCTTACTTATAGATATTATAAATACGAACTTACTGAAGACGGTTTCCGGAAGGAGTCCGGCGTGATCTATAAGCGTTATGTGACTATTCCCTACGAACGCATTCAAAATGTTGACATACACAGAGGTATACTAGCTAGATTATTGGGTCTGTCTGATTTGCAGATTCAGACAGCTGGCGCGAGTGCGGTGGTGGCTGGCCGTTATGGCGCTTACGGTATGGGTGCCGAAGGTAGGTTGCCGGGCCTCACTCATCAAGTAGCAGAACAACTGCGAGACGATCTGGTTAGGAGAGCCCGCACTAATCGTTCGCAAGGGCTTTAGACATAATTAACGAAAATCTGTGGAAAAGGCGAGTGCAGAGCTCTGGCTTTTCTCGTATACTTATTAGTACAAAGGGGATTCTGTCTTATTTTGGCACATCACCTTTGTTTGCACATGCGAGACATATTTTTTGACCCTAAAAAAAAGATAGTTCGGCTTAAGCGCGAGGAGCCGATTGAAAAAATAATACGCTTATTGAGACGTTTGGGTGCACCAGCTACCAGCGCACTTTCTATCTTTCTTGTTGCTTTGCTTGTTTTGGGGTACCAATCATTTGTGGCGGATGCAGACGTAGCCTATTTCTATCCCGGCTCATGTTTGGGTGATTGGCAGAATCCCAATCTTGCGGCCGAGGGTCGCGATACAGGAGATAACCCTGATCAAGAAGAATTTACAGAAGAAAATTCGGCTGTTTTGAAAAGCATAGCCGGCCGGATTTACTGCGGCTCATTCGAGGGTTCGCTACCAGAGAAAGCAATCCCCACTGATGTTAGCGTTGGTCTCGCTTTCACTTACAAAAATCGTCCTATTCAAGTCGAAGTTAACACTGAGGCTGTTACAGAAATTGGCACACTTGATCCGGAGTTTACGGCCACAAGTACCCTAAACGCCGATACGCCGGCGTCGGGCGATCCCGCAGAGCGGGACTTAGCCGACCCTGAAGCAGGAGAAGTGTTGGGTGACGTAATTGAAGTTATCGAAATTACTGAGGTCACTGAAACTGCTGAAGAGGAGGTTGTAGAAAAAGAAATTGTAGAAGAAGAAATTATAGAAAAGGAGATAGTTGAAGAGGAAATAGTTGAACCAACACCCGAACCCGTGCCTGATCCAGTGTCTTGGTTGCTGTGGGGAACGAGTCAAGCTTTTGCTCAAGAAATTGAGCTAGAGCCAGAAGTAACTACGAGTACTCCGGAAGTTATTGATGTACCCGAAGAGATTCTTCAAGAAATTCCCGAAGTAATTCCAGAGACCGAAATTCCAGAAGTATTGGGTGATTCGACTACAACTATTGCATCTAGTACCACTGCCACCACAACTACAACCACGGAAGAAATAATTGTCACTGGTGAAGTGGCCCCAATAAGTGAAAATGAAAATATTGCTGAAATTCTGTATACCCTCGACGGCGAGACCTGGATCTCCGTCGGTTATCTTAATAAAAATGACGAAAGTGGTGCACTATTCATCATTCCTTCAATAACAGTGACAGATATTGCCAACATGCAGATTAGTATTCAGGCCATTGACGGTTCAACCAACGATTTTGATGTTTATCTTGATTCTGTTTGGGCCGAAGTGCGCTATACAATGCCTCTTCCAGAACACGAGAGGCCAAGCGAGCCAAAAGTGCGGCCAGTTTTTAGATCAGCAGATTTCATCACTCTCGATAATGAAGACAAATTAAAAGATGTTTATCAAGGCACTGACCCCTCGGTGCGTTGTGAAGTGTCGCCTCTGGTTCAAGATGTCGAGCAAGGAGTGAGCGGGAATCTAGAATTCCACGCGAGCCTCCCTTCAGACCAAACTTCTGCTTTCCGCGTCCGATTCGGCGATCTGCCGAATGGTTGGCAAATAACAGATATGAGCGAAACATATTTCGAGATATTAGCCACAAGTACGGCAAATAGAAGTCGCACATTCAATTTCTCTGTCAACACGAGCAATCAAGAACAATTTGGCCAAACAGGAGTAGTGCTTATGTATGATACGGCTAGTTTACTAGGCGAGGCTCGCACGGCCGAGTGCGCGTTTAGTATTCGTGTCAAATGAAGAATCGTTCGCAGATATTAATCGCATTCTTCTGGATTTTTTCCATTGTCACATTTACCCTTTTTGAAGCCAATAGCTCTGATGTAAGCGCGGCCGTGCCCAAGATGCTAATGGTTTATTCAAAGTTGGCCACTGATCGTACGCCGTTCTACAGAGTCTGGAGTGGGGCCGCCTGGGGCAGTGAAATCCCAATGTCTACCACTTCGGTTGATGTCAGACAGATTGTGGTTAAGTGTGCAAGATTCAAAGAAGAATGCATAGCAGTAACCAACACTCCTAACGTGGCTGGTGGATCATACATTGCTGCACAAGTATGGAATGGGACATCTTGGTCGGCCACAACTACTATTGAGAATACCTTCAACAGTATCTACAGAAACTTTGATCTTGAATACGAAAATGGTACAGACCGGGCAATTCTTGTGACTGCAAGTGATTTATCTGATCCAGTTTATAGTATTTGGAACGGTTCTACGTGGACAGCCACTAGTAGCATTAATACCCCATTTTCCGGAAGAACATATGTCGTAGAGCTAGTCAGTCAGCGTTTTAGTACCAGTACAAAAATAGCGATGATAATCAGTGGAATTAATGAATTATATGGTATGGAGTGGGATGGTTCAAATTGGAACAATTTAGGGATAACGTCAATGTGGGATTATAACGGACCTTCGGTTGGGAAAAAAGAAGTTGATGTTGCATACGAAAGTATGTCTGGTGCGGCTATTTTTGCATGGAGTAATGCTATTGATACAACCAGTATTTACTACAAGCGATGGAATGGCAATAGCTTTACTGCCTCAAGTACAATCTCTATTTCGACCATGGGTGGAGCAGGTGAGTGGATACGTTTGGCGGCTAATCCTTATAGTGCTACTAATACAATGATGTTGGGAGTTTATGATGCGGGGAACGATATTAACACGGCCTTCTGGGATGGATCGGCTTGGACAGTGCATAGCGAGCATGACGCAGCCAATGAGAACATTCTCAACATGACCTTCGACGTGGCCTTTCTAAATGCGTCTACTTCAGGCAAGGGGTACCTTGCGTATGGAAATGCCGCTACCGTCTCACGCAAGCAATGGACCGGAAATGATTGGTCATCGGCCTCCACAGCCGGAGATGACACCGCTCTGCCTATTCTAGATTCGTCTTATGAGCAAGAGGCCATGCAGTTACTTACTTACCAAGATTCAACTTCTGCCTCAGATGACATAACAGAGTCTCACATAATTGATGGTAGTGCTACCTGGGTTGCCGATGCGCAGATTTGGGCCGGAGCTGTTATTGCCGCCCCAGTTGGCTTCCGCATAGACATGGAGCCATCGCGCTTCTTCACTTACCCCACTTTCACTCAATCGGCTTACCGTTTCTTTGAAAACGCAGATAACACAACGGCAGGCACGGCACTTGCCTCTGCTCAAGATAAACCGGCTACTACGACCTCGCCCGGATCACAATTCCGCTTGCGACCACTTCTCCATACCGCGAGCGCAACCTCAACCACGCCAGAACATGAAGTTGTCTTGCAATTTGCCACTCGTTCTGGCGTTTGCGACACGAGTTTCTCCGGTGAGAGCTACGCCACTGTCACGCCCACAACTAATATCGCTTTTTATAATAATACAAGCGTGTTCGATGGAGATACCGCGTCAATCAATGGCTCTGATCCATCCCATTCCGGTCACACTAAACGTTATCAAGGTTATGAAGAAGTGAACGGGGCTACTACGACAACAGATGCTATTCCCGGCGAAGACACGATTTGGGACTTCTCATTAATAGATAACGATGGCGAAACGGCTACTAATTCTTATTGTTTTAGATTAGTCCAACGAACGGGGCACCTACTTTCAACTTATTCTGTCATTCCAGAGATTGCCACTTATGTGAAGCCAACCATCTCCCAATCACACAACAAGTCGTATGATTTTGGTAGCACGGCTAGTTCCACTCCAATTATCACTGTTACTGATGTGGGCGGGAGAATTATTAGTGACGAAAATGACTTGCGCGTGGCCATTGCCACCTCGAGTATTAACATGCTCTGGGATACTAGCGATACTAAAGCAATTTTCGGCGGCACAGCTTCAAGTTCTGAAGTTACAAGCGCAGATGTCACGTTTGAAGGTGGAGGTTCTGTGTTGGTTGTAGATGTGGTAGATGACTTTGACACTGGTGACACACTCACGATTTCGGGCCTCTCGTTTACAAGTTTTCTGACCGCCACCTCTGCGACTGCTGGGGTGTTGGGTATTTTCCATGAAGGTGCTAGTGATATCACACTTGATGCTACTACCACAAGTCAAACTGTGGCTATAAACGGCACGCTAGTACTTGCAAATCATGGGTCGGGGCAAGTCTCTGACCAGTGGGACACACTTACCCCCACAACTACCACACACCATAGATTTAAGTTAACTGGCACAGGCGAAGAGATCCTTGTGAATACCACAACTTTCAGTTTATCGTCCATTACCGGTGTTTCTACAGCCGATCTTACCTCGGCCAAATTATATGTTGATCTCAATTCAAATGGAGTCAAAGACAGTGCTGACGCAATAGCCACGAGCACCAAGGGAGCATTCCCACGTCCGAATGCCGCTGGCACCTTCGCTCAATTTACTGTGAGTGGCTGTGCCGCTAACTGGGATTGCGTGGATGAAGATACGAGTGATGAGAGCACCACGCGCGTCTTTCTTCTTGAGGCCGCCTCTGAAGCTAACGCAACAGATAGCTATAATTTACCCAATCCAACAGGACGTACTGAAGTAATCACCAATGTCAAAGTGACAGTTAGGGCGTCGCAAAATAACGTGACCGGAGGCATACGGCCACTCGTTGTAGTCGGCGGTGCGGCGTACAAGGCCACTGCTACCAGCACTCCTACTGCAAGTTACGTCAACTATTCATTTGATTGGGCCACAGATCCGTCAGACGCAAGTGCTTGGACCTGGACAGATATTAATTCACTTGAGGCCGGCGTGTACACATCACTACCGGCGGATGCAAGTCCAAGTGGAGCCATGAATATCACTCAGGTCTGGGTCGAAGTTTCTTATGAAATTCCGGATGGCACAGTTTCTATTTCTGGCGCGACTGGTAGCATCACTTTTGCTACCTCCACTCCGTACCGAGTGGGTGGAGCCAAAAATTATCTGATGTATCTTACCGCTTCCAATCTCGCTTCTGGTGACACCATGACAGTAGCTCTTACAACGGCCAATATTGAAGGGGTTGTAGGCACAACTTCGATTCAATCAATTACTCCCAGTGGCACGGCCACTAATATTACACACACATTTGATGGGGGGGGAGCTACTGCGCCCGTTTTATCGGGCATGACTTTTAACGGTGGTGCTGCCATTAATCTTAACGAAAGTACTTATAAATGGGCTACCAGTAGTTTTTTGATTACTGATGCAGAGTACTGTACGAGTATTACTGGTGTTACAGCTAAAGCTTATGTTGCTTCAAGTTCGAATAATGGCACTCTTTGTTCGGAAAATGATTTGAATTGTTATATCGGCGTTGGTTCGACTACGGCAGTTAGTCAATGTGTAGCCACTACCACGGGGAATACCTGCGGCGCTCTTGATACATCAGTTGAATATGATTGCGGTTTCAAATTATGGTATATCGCTCGACCAACAGATACTGGCGATTGGGCGACCAGCATTTGGTCAGTTTCTGCTACGGCCACAGATGATGGCGCACTTACCGGTACGGCTACTAATACAAGTCAGAACATAGATGTTAATACGCTTTCAGCTTTCTCTATAAGCCCGGGAACTATTGCTTATGGCACGGTTGCTCCTGGATCGGACACTCAATCAACAAATCAGACTACCACACTAACCAATACTGGCAATATAGACATTGATCCGCGATTATCCGGCACTGCCATGAACTCGGCAGACGATACGATTTTAGTTGAACAACAAGAGTATTTTGCCGATCCTTTCACCTGGGGATCCGGGACAGATCTTACCTCAACTCCTACTACACTTAATATAACCCTACCCGCACCCTCAGCCACCACCACTCCTGTAACGGACGTAATATTGTGGGGCATGGGTGTGCCGTCTGGCAAACGCACGGGTAGCTACACGGGCACTAATACTTTTGAGATATAGAGATGTTGATAACTTTTACACGCTTATGTTTTAGGAGTGCTATCATTGATGGGTAAATAAATCATTAAATATGCAATATAAATTAAGACGTGAGAGTTTTGCTTCACTCATTATTGCTTTGGCCGGACTCTTTGCTTTTGTTACCATAGTTATAGCCGATACTGCCACCACTTCTGTAACCGTGGGGAATGCCACTCCTTCCCTGTCAGTCACCTTTAACGGCGGTAATGCCATTACACTTACAGAAAGCACGTTCGCTTACGCCAGTGCCACTCTTACTATCACTGACGGGAATGGTTGCAATACTATTAATTTCGTCACAGCCACGGCGTTCCTTGCTTCCACCTCTGCCCTTGCCGGTACTCCATGTGCAGAGAATGACAATAATTGTTATCCAACGTCGTCTACTACGGCTTCGGGTATACCCGCCGCTTTATCCGACACTCTTTGTCTGGCCACCACAACGGGCAATCAATGCACTGGCGGGGGTGACACATCTGTGCAATATGATTGCGGATTTAAACTGTGGTTCATTGCTGAAGCGACCGCTGCCGGTTCACCCACGTGGGCTTCTAGCATCTGGGCGGTAGCGGCTACTACGTCGGATGGTACAGCCACTACCACTGCTTCTAATACGACGCAAAATGTTGAGATTAATTCTCTGGCGGCTACAGCTGTTGACGCAACTCTCTCTTTCGGCACACTCTCGGCGAATACAAACACTGGTGCGACTAACTCAACAACAACGGCTACCACCACAGGCAATATTGCAATCGATGTAGCTCTTAGTGGCACCAACATGACAGGTGCCGGTACGATCGATGTTTCAAGACAAAAATATAGCACCAGTCCATTTACGTACTCATCAGCTGGCACACACTTGACCAACACCACTACACCTACTGTTGAACTTGCAAGTGGTGAACCTACGGCTACAACCTCACTCCCGGCAAGTGCCATCTCGTGGGGCATTGCCATTGACGCGGGTCAAGCCAACGGCGCCTATACCGGTACCGATACCTTCACTGCGCAGGCAGACTAAGCACTCACTTAGGTTGAGTCACGTACCCTTATCCTGTAAGATAATGTAATGCTATATAAGTTGCGTATCCTCACCTTGGCTCTCTTATTAGGTGGAGTGATTGGTGTTGGATTTCGAAATGTGTATGCGGGGTTTGGGGTTTCGCCTGCCAAAATAGTTGAAGATAATTTGATCAAAGGATCTATCCTAGAACGAACCGTTTATTTTGTTCAAGGGACTCCAGATCGGGATCTCAAAGTGAAAGTTGAAGTGGACGACTCACCCATTAAGAGCTGGATAAAAATCAATCCAGAAGGGGAGTTCGTTATCCCCAAAGGCGTACAGCAATTCCCGGTAACAGTAGTAATTACGGTTCCAAAAGACGCCAAATTTGGGATTTACACAGGCTTCGTTCGGGCGGTTGGCGAACCCGCGCCAGATCCTGCAAGGAAAGAAGATCAAAGTAGCGTGAGTATCGCTATTGGTGCCCGGGTCGAATTCGACTTGACGGTTGGCGAGGGAGTACTATACAAGTACGCGATTCGCGATATTGATCTTAAAAATATTCTTCAGACCGAGAATCCGATTGCCGATATAAATATTGAGAATCAAGGCAATGTTCCGGCCGGTCCCGCAGAAGCCTCGTTCGAGCTTTTCAACAAATACGGTGACGTGAGGCTGGCTTATGTTCAGGGAGTTAAGATCGAGCCTATTAAGCCGTTTGCAGTGGAGAGTGTTGCTGTCGAGTTCCCTATTTCTATAGCAACTTTATCGATTGGTGAATATTGGGGTTTAGTCAAACTTTACAACGAAAAAGGGGGAGTGGTTAGGGAATTCAAAGACGTTTTCAATGTTAAAGAGGCAACCTTTTTAGATATTTACGGCAGATACATAATTATATTTGTTGGTGTGATCCTCATGATTGTCGTCGGACTCCTAATCAAGAGGAGATTGTTTCGTAATAAAAGCGTAAATCTAAGTTCAAGTGAGCAAGTTGTCTAGAATCGCCTTGTTTGCCTCACTTGTAGCTATTGGAGGAGGAATCAGTACCCTTTTTGCAGACACTTCTTCTGTCTCGGTTACTGTTGCTATTCTCGAATGTTCAGACAGTCTAGACAACGATTCAGATTTACTAACCGACTATCCTCTTGACCCCGGTTGTTCGAGCGCAAATGACAATGACGAGACAGATCCACCCACACCTTCACCTGAATGTTCTGATGGTGTAGATAACGATGGTGACGGGAAGACTGATTACTCAGATGATTTAGGTTGTGATTCTGCCACTGACAATAGTGAAGCTGGAGAGATAACAGGTGGTAGTGGCGGGGGCGGGCCAATTTTCAGCGGTTCTGTCGGACGAGATGCTCCCACAGGAACACAGGTTATTTTTCAGGGCATTGCTTTTCCCGGAGCTACAGTCATTGTTCTGGCTGACGGAGTGATTATCGGTTCGGCCAGGGCAAGACAAGACGGTAGTTTCAGCGTGGTTGTCTCCGAGATCACCCCGGGCGTTTACATTTTTAGTATTTACGCGATCGATGATTTGGGCGGAAGTAGCAGGCCGCTCGCGTACACTCTTCGTGTCCTACGGGCCAGCATTACCCAGCTTACGGGCATTGCGATCACAGCTTCAGATCGAGCTGTACCCTCCACCTCTCTTATGGGGGATCTCAATGCGGATAGGCGGGTGGATCTCATAGATTTCTCGATCCTCGCTTACTGGTGGGGCAGGCCGCTCGGAGGCACCTTCATAACAACCGAGAAGAATAGATTAAACGGAGACGGTCAAGTTACTCTCGAAGACTTTAGTATCTTAGCTTATTATTGGCTGGGATGAAGTACATAATATTAATCTTACTTTTATTTCTGCCAGCACATTCCTTTGCTGCTCGTTTATATTTTGTCCCGCCAAATTTTGCCGCCCATGTGGGTCAGGAGTTTAAGGTAGATCTCATGCTTGACCCCGAGGTCGATGAGCTCAATGCTCTCGAGCTTGAGCTCTCATATCCAGAAGGCCTGCTCACCCCAAGAGGCATTCTTACAAGTGATTCTGTTGTAAGCCTCTGGATCGATGGGCCAAGTACAAGGAGCGGTAAGATAGAGATGGCCGGCATCATGCCCGGCGGCTTCTCGGGACTGATTAATCCGGAGACAGACATTCTCGGCCCCGGCTTGATTGGCAGTTTTATTTTCTTACCCAGATTGACAGGCCAGGGCAATCTTTCTCTAGAAACTGCCAAAGTAATCAGAAACGACGGTAAGGGCACTCGAGTGACACTATCTACGCCCCTACCCATACTTCCAATCACGATCAGTGAGTCGGGTACTAGCAGTGTCACTCATTATGAGTATGCCGATCACGTACCACCCGCCTTATTTGAACCGAGGCTGGTCTCATCGGATGATCTCTTCGATGGCAAGTTCGCTCTCATTTGGCACACGACAGACGAGGGCACTGGTGTCGAGCATTATGAAATTAAAGAAGGAGAAGGTGGCAGTTTCGCGCGGGCCGAGAGTCCATATCTTTTGGAAGATCAGAGCTTGTCCAGTATAATATATGTGCGGGCCATCGATCTGGCAGGCAACGAGCGCACAGTCCTTTTCGATCCGCGTGGGGACGCTTCTTTTGCGTCAGGCCCACTCGTCTTGGTAGCTCTCTTAAGCTTACTCTGCTATATAATATGGCGATTAATTACCAAAAGAATCCCGTAATAATCAGAGGCCTCACGTTTGGGATTTTGGCAATCTTACTGCCCCTTATGGGCAATGCTCAGAGTCCGGAGGCTTCACTCTATATTGTTCCCTCCACCGGCTCATATGCCGTGGGCGATACGTTCACAGTTTCGCTCTATATCAATACGGCGGGTCGGGCGATCAATGCTATTGAAGCCAATCTCGTTTTTCCGCCCGAACTTATTCAGGTTGTCTCACCATCAAGCGGCAAGTCTGTCATTGACCTCTGGATCGGCCAGCCAACGTTCTCGAACTCCGCCGGCACCCTCACCTTCCGAGGGGCCATACCGAACCCCGGACTAAATGTCTCGCAAGGCCTTATCTCGACTGTCACCTTCCGAGTCAAGAGCATTGGCAAGGCACTCGTAGATTTCACGCCTGCGTCTCGTGTGCTCTTAAATGATGGTTTGGGTACTGACGTTCTCGGTAATAGTAGCGGGGCCATTATTGATCTTGTTTTGCCCGCGCCAGGAGGGCCCAATGTGGTTTCTTCCTCGCACCCAGACCAGAGTCGCTGGTATCCTTCGCACACAGTTAGCTTCTCCTTTGCAGGCTCTGCTTATACCGACGGCTATAGTTATAGTCTCGACAATGAACCGATTACAGTACCGGACAACATATCCGAAGGTCGAGAGAGTTCTATCACACTAAAGAATGTGCCGGACGGTCTTCACTATTTCCACATCAATGCCCGTAGTGGCGGCGTTTGGGGCGGCAGTACCCACTATGCCGTACGTACAGATACTTCCCCTCCAGCCGCATTTAAACTTCAGATTGAACCGGGTCTGCATACAGACAACAGCCGACCCATAATTGAGTTTGCCACCACTGACGGGGCCTCGGGCGTGAGTTATTATGAAGTCAAAGTGATCGGCCTCTCCGCCTCGGCCAGTTCTACCGCCTCACAGCAACCCTTTTCCGTCGAGAGTGCCAGTCCTTTTCTCCCGCAACTTAGCCCGGGCAAGTACGAGGTGGTAGTGAGAGCTCATGATCTGGCGGGTAATGTTCAGGAAGCCAAAGGTGAAATGCAAATCTATTCTTCTACTCTAAGCTTCCTTAGTTTCCTAACCTCTAATACACTCTGGTTCCTGGCTTTGCTTCTGAGTTTCTGTCTAGTGGGTGTCTACTTCTACAGAAGTTCAAGAAGGGGAGTGTCTAAAAAGGGACCTGTCGAGGTATAAGAAGCAAGTGGCGAGTGCTCCGGCAAGTACTTTGAGAAGGAAACCCGCTATCATTATTTCCCAAATTGAGGTGCTAATATCTGTGGCATAGAAGGCGATTAGGAAGAAAATGAGGCTATCTACCAATTGAGTGATTATGTTGGCACCGTTGAGACGTATCCACAAGAACCTCTCACCTAAACGAGCCAGGAGCTTTTCGTAGGCGTGCAGGTTGATGTGCTGGGCCACTAGGAAGGCGGCGATGCTTGCGAAGGTCAAGCGAGGCAGAATATACAGTGGCGTGGCCCCATCCATAATGCTTGTCAGAGCGGACACGAGGATAAACAATAGAAGCAAGAAGGCTGAACTCCATATGGCTCGATATGCAACTTCCCGCCCATACTTATCAATCAGTATATAGAAAGTGAAAGTAATAGCGACGTAGAAAATGTTGCCGGCGTTAGTGGTGAATCCGGCTACAGTTATAAGCGAGGAGCCGTAGAGCGAGATGAGTACCAGATTAACCACTATCAGACTGCTTACGAATCTGATGGGCAGTTTGACAAGAGCGATAATAGAAACGAATTCGACAACGGCCATAGTGAGCAGGACAAGTTCTGTAGACATTGCTTATGATTATATCAAGCGCCTGTGATTAGGCATACTACCTTGCCAGCCACTTGCCAGCCCTTCTCGAGAGCCTTTCCCAAACCGGCCACCGATAGAGACGCATTTGGCGATATTTCGATTCCACAAGTTTCTCTGACCAATTTGATAGCCGCATCAATTTCCCGATCAGTCGCTATGTAGGCTCCAGCAAGTTTCGGTACCAGCTCTTTCTTACGTATTGCCACCCGATCTACTATGGCATCGGCGATCGACGACTCCGCCAATGTTCGAGGCCCGGCCTCGAACATTTCGGCAATGGGGTGGCAGGCAGTGGTTTGGACAACGTAAACGGGGAACTTGTCGGCTAGAGCCTGGGCTGTAGTGCCGGAAGACGTGGGTACAAACACAGCTTCTATCCTGCTTATCTGCGATAATTCCTCAACCAAACTTTGGTAACCCACGAGGGCCAGGGGGTCATTGGATTGACGCAACGCTTTAGCCTCGCCGGATTTGTTAAGCTTGTGCACTGTTTGTTTGGGTTTATCTGTTTGGGTAATAGTTACCATGTGGTCACCTATGACTGCTCGCAGTCTGGAAAGTTTTTCTTTATTGATATTTTCACCAACAAAAATAGAAAGTGAGAGCGGGGATTCAGTAAACTTTTGGTTGTATTCCTGAATGTAAAGGGTTGCCGCCAGAGCTGCATTACCAGAACTAGAAATAGCAAACTTGCTTGTCCCGGCCCCGGCATATTGCTCGATCATGTAGGGGATCGAACGTCCCTTATGAGAGCCGTATGGGTGAAGGTCTTCGCGCTTAAGATAAAGTGGCACAGTGAGGCCTAGTGCCTTAGCTAGTTGCGGGGTTTCTTGATTGGGTGTTATCATTATCTCGTATATTACATTAGAAATTAGGAATTAGGAATTAGAAATTGCTTTTCTATGAAAAGTCTAACTTGTCCGGAATGCAAAAACGAAGTTGACCTCTCAACCTACGGCAATATAACCAAAGGACAGATCATCGAGTGCAATCATTGTGGCATCACCCTCGAGCTCACCAACGTAGAAAGCAACGAACTTCAAGCCGAAATAGCTGACGAAGGCAAGTAATCGCTCGGATTGTGTGGCAAAACCCCGGGCTCGATCGTTACTACGATCGGCCCTTAGCTCGCACCAGTCGTGCTCCGCAATGGTATTTGCCACTCCAATGTCTCGCTTGAACGAAACGTATTTTCATAATATGTGTGGAATGTCCCGCCCCTATTGACAAAGGTATGCTAATATGGTAGCCTCTGACTAGGCGAGTACGCAATGAGATTTACCGGAGGTTGCCACTATCGGCAAGGAGTACTCGTGGGGAGCTCGGTCCTTCCTGACGCTCCCGAAGCGCCGTGCAATCCTAGGTTCTTGTGCGGTGCAACTGGGTGGTCACAACGTGGCCACCCTTTAAACTTTCAGTTTCTCAACTACTTGTTCGATCATAGTCCGGAAGCTGTGGGAGCCTAGGAAGACGATTACTGTACCATCCGCACTTGGCCACCCGGTGGCCAAGTTGATTAATTCAGTAACTAATTTATCATCGTTCGGGATGTACTGAGTATTAGAGTGAGAACGCGCAATAAGTTTGGCTAGATCTTTCCCATCAATGGGCTTGTTGTGAACACTAGGATCGACCTTCAACTTAGTAAGTTGAGGTATCATCACTATGTCGGCGGCTGAAAATGCATCCGTGTACTTGACGGCAGACTCGGGCGTACGGCCGCCAATGTTGGGTTCGTAAATCGCAATTATTTTTTCTTTATCGTAAATTTTACGCAAATCTCGCAGAACTGATTTTGCTTTCTCCGGTGTGGGAGCGTGACAATCAAAAACAGTCACTCCCAACCGTTCACTTTCAAATCTTTTTTCAAATCTACGCTTGATGCCAGAGAAACTTGCTAAGCACGAGATTATAGTTTTTACGGGAATGCCAATTTCTTTGGCTAGCACGAAACAGCCAGTGATATTTTCGGCTTGGAAATTGCCGATCATTTGCGATTCTATTGCCGTTGCCTCGTTGCCTCTCACGATTCCAAATCTTATGCCATCACGCGACTCGCCCACTTTGACATACTGATAATCTGCGCTCGAACGTGTGCCATAAGTGACGGCACGACATTTTGCATATCCTATTACTTTGCGTACACCGGGGTTATCAATACATGCTACCAATAGACCAGTTTCAGGGAGAGACGAAACTAGATTTTCGAATGCCGAGAAGTACGCATCTTCTGTTGGATATAGATCAGCATGATCCCACGAGACAGATGTGAGAAGTAAGTGAGTGGGCGAGTAGTAAGAGAATTTGGCTCGTGTGTCCCAGATAGCAGATTTGTACTCGTCACCTTCGAGCACACTCCAATCAGATTCGGATAATTTACCACTTGGCATTCCAATGGGTACGCCGCCGATCATAAATGTCGGGTCATAATTTGCTTCCGTGAGAATGTGGGCGAGTATAGCGGCACAGGTTGTCTTGCCCCAGGTACCCACTGTCACGATAGAATTCTCTCTAACAAAATATTTCCCCACAAACTCCGCGAAAGAAAGGATGGGGATATTATGATCCTCTGCCCACTTTAATTCTGGATTAGTTGAACTGGTGCCCCCACCCCCAGCTATTACCATGCTAGGTGTACCCATTTGCTCCATTTGCTCTGGGTGCCAACCCGCATAGAAAGTTACCCCAGCCTTCTCTAGGGCTGTTGATACAGGCGGGTAGAAGCCCTTATCCGATCCGGTTACCCGGTAACCGGATTTGTGTAGAGCAATAGCGACTGCACTAGTTCCCACCCCGCAGATGCCCGCGAAGTGTATGCGTATCTCTTTGCCAAGTTGTTCCATCAAACCATTCTAGACCAGAAAACTGTAGTTTGTAAGTGTCTGTGGGTCTCGTGGCACTGCCCAAGTAAATATATTTCTTGTCAGATTCTTTGGCCCAGGCGATTGCCCGCGTCATCATCCCCAATCCCATGTCCTTAGTCGCCTTGCCGCTAAGTGAGTAGAATGGGTAAGCGTAGTGCAGTATGTTCTTGCTCGTGTAGCAAATTACGTAACCCGTGCCGAAGTCGAGTAGTGTATTGAAGTTTGATTTACTAGGCACCGTCAAGAGCTCTTTAGCTTTGTTGGCGCTGAAAGTTTTCTCACCAAAACGATCATAAAAATCTTTTGCCAGCTTAGCCATGCCCCACTTGTATTCAAACTCACCAGATTCAAGATTGTGTATGGTGAACGGTATCTCCTCTGTTTTCTTGATCATTCTTTTATTCTCGCTTGAGAGTTCAAATTTAGTCAAATCAACGCGTAGTGACCTAGTCTGATCAACCACTCCTTTCCCAAGTCGCGTAAAAACATAACCCATATCATACATCTTCTCGATATTCTCATCAGAGAAATCTGTGATAGTTTTCTTGTCCCACGATAGATACATATGATTAGTGCAAGGCGAGCCAGAGACCGAAGATAACCGCCACGAGGTGGACGAGCCAGAAGCGCATTACTATCTTTTCCTCGCTCCAGCCTATTAGTTCGTAGTGGTGATGAAGTGGAGCCATACGGAATATGCGTTTGCCGAAGAAGTTGCGGCCAATTACTTGGACGATGACCGTGAGAGTCTCGATGACGAAAATAAATGCCAAGAAAGGGAGCACTACAATTGCGTTTAATACCACGGCGTTGATGCCCATGAGTGCTCCCAAGCCCAAACTTCCCACATCCCCCATTTGGAATCTGGCTGGTTTGACGTTGAAGTATGTGTACGTAATAAGTGCACCTACTACCATTGCGTTTAGTATCGCAATTTCTGGCAAGCCTCTGACCCAAGCCAATACTCCCATTGCACCGAATGTCGGTATAAGTGCCCCTCCTGCGAGGCCGTCGAGACCATCAGCAATATTGACTGAATTAGCCGCGGCTATGACCACGAAGATAATGAGAGGTATTATCCAGAAGTCGATATTCATCATACCATCTCCGCCAAAGGCGGATCCGCCTCCGGAGGAGAAGGGTATGGCGATCTCACGCCAGTGTTCGCCCAGTTTCCAATAGACCCACCAGGCGGATATGCCTCCTGCTACGAATTGCATAATAAATTTCTCATGCACGTGTATACCTCGACCTGGATGCGAACCTAGCCAGACACTTATGCGTTTGAAAGCAGTCCAAGGGAGTGTGAGTACAAGCCAAATTCGCATGGGGATGTTTTTGTGCACTTTTATCAAATTCCAAACATGAGCGACCTTGCGCGAACGTCTCGGCGTGCCGAAGATATTGAGCAGATCATCGAAGCCGCCCAAGAGTGCAGATAAAAGCATTACTCCGATTGGAACCCAAGTGAAGGCGCGTGACCAGTTGAAAAAGTAAGTGAGAATAGCCACCGTGATTATTACAAGCAAACCGCCCATGATGGGCGTACCTTCTTTACCTTGACGCGATTCAATAGAAAGAGTGGCATCGTAATCCCGTCTACGGGTGATCTTGAATCTGTAAAGAAAGGTAGTTAAAAGTGGCGCCCAAATGGCGCTTATCAAACAGGCCAGCAAAGCATAACCCAATAACCTGATTAGAAACTCCACTGTCATAGAGACACTATATCATAGCCAATTGAGACGGCGCAGAGACAGACTTCCTGCCGCACTTGCCTTGTGGTAGGTGAAGTTTTCGAGGCCAATCTTCCCGTTTTCGATCCAGGTTTGGTCCAACAGACTTTTATTAATGTTTTTGATCGCAATTCGACCTTCGCGCACACCGTGGCCGAATTTGCCATCTACGGGCCACGCAATTGAGTGAATATAGTGAATTTCTGTAGGCATATTTTGTATCAGATTAACTTGAGTGACTATGAGTACATGATTAGCACTGATATTCGTTCCAGATTCAAGAATTACGATTAAGTCTGCAGGTGTAATGTCGAGTAAGGGTATCTCATGCGAGTTAGTCTCATACGCAAATGTACGCACTCCCGCATTCTCGACATATCGGCGCCGGAAGAACCTGCCTAGACGCATAAACGGGCCATTTGCGGAGGGAAAATTAAGTTGAGAGGCAAGTGTGCCTTTGCCGCGGGCAGTGCTCTCGGCATCAAGAATATAATAAGCAAGCCCCGAACAATCTATGCCTATATTGTGTTCTATCAAGAACTTCTTTTGCAATTCTGGTGTGAGGTTTTTGAAATCAACTTTTTCTCGCAGGGCATAAATTAGTACTTCGTGAGCTATCTCTTCAGGCGAGCCTTTGCCTACCAATACGCGCAAGGCCATGCGCACTTGTCGGTGCTTATTGTTGTAATAGGGTACGTTCTCGTAGTCTTTTACAATTTCAAGCGCCTCTTTAGAAAGAGTTCTAATTATTTTCCCGTCTGTTAATTGTTCGTCGGCCATGTTTAATCTCAATTAATTTTTCTTTCGACAAGTCCAGTCCCACGAGAGCTGATATGTGTGCCTCAAAAGTTGTTATGCCAACGAAAACGAAGACCTGGTCTTCGCGAAGACCTGGTCTTCGTTGTTCGTTTTGGAGTTGAGATTCGAATGTGGTTGAGGCAGGTTGACGCGCGTTTACTTCTATTAAATACATTTTGCCCGTGCTTTTCTCTCGGATTATATCTACACCGAATAAGCCCTTCCAACCATCACTTGCGAGTTTCTCTCCTATTTTTTTTACAATTTTCTTATACTCACCCTTTTCTGCTTCTGTGAGCATAGTCTCTGCGAGCGACCAGTCGTTGCCTACGGTGGCGAAGGGGTTGTCTGTCAGGGCACTGTCGCCCGTGATCTGGTAACTAATATTGCCAGTCATCACGTTACCCGAACTTGTCACAATGTTGTTGTTCGTAAAAGTGTCGCCATTAATTAATTTACTTACTCGCACTTTTCTGTACGGAAACTGTTTAATAATTTCGCCCAGATCTTTCTCATCTTTTATCAACTTAGTGCCTTCGCCGGAGTGACCCCAATTGTATTGCAGAACAAAGGGTGTGGCCCATCTGCAATCAGAAACTTGCCCTTCCCAATGCTCGGGTAAAAGCGAGGCAAGTGGACCAAGCCATGCCACTTGCGAGACTTTACCCTCTACTTTTTCAGCCAGTGAAGCTGAAGGGTTGAGTAGAGGCCAATTGTGAGCGCGACAAACTTCTTCAACTTGTCTATTAGGCTTAAACACGAGCACACTCTCGCCCGGTTTAATTTCCAAACTCTGCATTAATTCGCGCGTGCTTTTATTTTGGTCAGAAACTATCCTATATCCCTCTGTTTCGGAGGGCAGGCCTTCGGCCCGTTCGCGATCGCGGGTGACATAGACCACTGGATGAATGGCCAAATAATCGTATAATGGCTTAAACATACTATGCCTACACTCTACATCGTTGGTACGCCTATTGGCAATCTCGAAGATATTAGCCTGCGAGCCTTGCGCATTTTGGGTGAGGTTGATGTGATATTTTGTGAAGATACTAGAGTAACAGCAAAACTGCTCAAACATCTCAAACTGAACAAACCACTCAAACAATTTCACAAACATTCAAATGTTCCAAACATATTAAACTACTATTCAATTGCCTACGTTAGTGATGCTGGGACCCCCGGCATATCTGATCCGGGAGCTATGCTGATAAAATATGCGCGCGAGCAGGGCTGGGATGTTGTGAGCGTGCCCGGGCCATCGGCTCTTACAGCCCTTATTTCAATTTCTGGACTAGAATTGCACGAGTTTACATTTTTGGGATTTTTGCCGCACAAAAAGGGGAGAGAAACTCTAATTAAAGAAATAGCTCAATCAGATAGGGCGATGATCGTGTATGAATCGCCGCATAGAATAATTAAATTTCTTGAAAAATTAGCAGAATTTGCGCCAGATAAAAAAGTAATAATAGGTAGAGAATTGACGAAAAAATTTGAAGAGGTTCTAGTAGGCACCCCATCTGAACTTGCTAAATTTTTGCAAGCAAATCCTATCAAACAAAAAGGCGAATTCGTAGTTTTAATTTACAACAATGACCCAAGCAAATAAGCAGTTAGTTATGACTATAGGATTGCCATTTTCTGGCAAATCAACTATGGCACAGGAGTATAAGGCCATGGGATGGGAGATTATTGAACGCGACGTGCTACTTCAAGAAGTAATTGACTCACCTGAGTTCAAAGATTGGTCAGACAAACTTTACGAAACCACAGAAGACAACAGAGAAGTTTTCCTGGAGAAGAGCAAAGTTGCAACTTTTTTGATTGGAGAAAGAGTTAAGAAATTGATAAGACAGAGTTTGAACCCACATATTTTCTATGACGGCACAAATCTTCAAAGGGAAACTCGTGAACCAATTTTAGAACTAAATAAGGAGGGTTGGCAAATAAACGCAATTTACTTTGACTTACCCATTGACGTGATTATTGAGAGAGCTCTAGAAGCGAAGCGATCTAGAGAAGGTAAATTCAATGAGGGAGCATTCAGGAGTCTGCATCTAATGACCCAAATGCTTAATCCACCAACTGAAGAAGAAGGGTTCCGTGAAATAAAAGTTATTCGAGAAAATAGAGAAGCTTCAATAGAGCTTCGTAATCAAATAAAAAAGAAATAGTAAAATAATTTCTTAAGCAAATATACGATTATAATAACGATCGTATGATTCTTCGTATGGTGGGGGCAACTGTTTGTCTAGATTAAATACTTGAATGTCGGTCGTTTATGGGTGGCTAGTCTTTATCTCTTTGTGTTATAATTTCTAGATGAAGCTTTGGTGGATTATTTTTGGTTGTGGTTTGATCGCTTTTTTCTTGCCAATTTTGGGATTCCCGCAGGCATTCGATAATACTATCTACATTTTGACTGGATTATTATTGATGGCACTTACTCTGCGCGAAATACGCAAGGGTTATGTGCGGGAACTATATGAGCAAGACAAGAATCGAGATCAAAATACTGCTAGCTAGTATTTTTGTTCTAGTAATTCTTTATGTGGCATGGGTACGCCCGGTCGCTTTCCAATACGATACAAACATACCTGCTCCAGAAAAAGTTGAGAAGAAAGTGGTTCACACAATCACACCCGAGCCGGTTAAAGCGTTGTATATGACTTCATACGTAGCCGCTGTACCTACGTGGCGCGAAAAAATTTTGAAACTAATAGACGACACAGAACTCAACGCTCTGGTAATTGACATCAAGGATTATACGGGTGTTAACGTATTAGAACGCGCGCCAGATATTGCAGATTTTATAGAAGAATTACACAAGCACAATGTGTATGTCATTGGTCGAGTGTCTGTTTTCCAGGATCAGCAATATGTCAGAGAGCATCCAGAGTACGCCGTGCGACGCAAAGATAACGGCGACCTGCCTGCCGGCGAGGCAGGTGTGTGGCGAGATAGAAAGGGAATTGCTTGGCTTGATCCCAGTTCGCATGAGGTGTGGGATTATATTGTGGGTATTGCTCGTAATTCTTACTATAAACTTGGTTTTGACGAAATTAATTTTGACTACATCAGATTTCCGTCTGACGGCGACATGAGCAATGTTTATTACGAATATTCGAGCACGAGTGCGAGCGTGAGCAAGTCGGATAAAATGAAGAGTTTCTATAAATATCTTGATCAAGAATTACGCAGTGAAAGTATTCCCATATCGGCCGACTTATTTGGCATGACTACAACTAATACAGATGATCTTGGCATCGGTCAGGTTCTCGAGAACGCACTTATGCACTTCGACTACGTGAGTCCTATGGTTTATCCATCACATTATCCGCCCACATTCAATGGTTGGGCTAATCCAAACAAAGTGCCTTACGAGATCGTGAATTTCTCAATGATCAAAGCAGCTACCCGTGCGTCACTTGCCAGTACCAGTCCGTACAAGTTGAGACCTTGGTTGCAAGATTTCGATTACGGTGGCGATTATGGCGAGGCCGAAGTGCGCGCGCAAATTCAAGCCGTCTACGACGCTGGCCTCACGAGTTGGATGCTCTGGGACCCGGGAGTTAAGTATACGCCGTCAGCTCTTAACCCTGCTATAATAGAGTAAATGTCCGAAGGAGAACGAGTTATATATTTCGCGGAGACAGATTATCGCAATAAGCGGCAGAAATTTGGCATTAAAGAGAAAGACAGGTCTCGCCACATGTATGTTATCGGCAAGACGGGCATGGGTAAGTCTACGCTACTCGAGAACTTGGCTATACAAGATATCCAAAATGGTTCAGGATTATGCTTTATTGACCCACACGGTGGCTCGGCTGAGAAGCTCCTAGATTACGTGCCAGAGCATAGAGTTAAAGATGTGCTCTATTTCGCGCCCTTCGATCTCTCCCACCCCATCTCATTCAATATCATGGAGAGCGTGGAAGCTGATAAAAGACATTTGGTGGTTAATGGCTTGATGAGTACTTTTGAAAAAATTTGGGTGGATGCTTGGAGCGCGCGCATGGCATATATATTGAGTAACACGCTGCTGGCCTTGCTCGAGTACCCAGGCTCAACTTTGCTGGGAGTTAATAGAATGCTCGCAGATAAGAGTTATCGCGAGGCTGTTGTGAACAATGTCAAAGATCCTGCGGTGCGCGCTTTCTGGTTGGAAGAATTCGCGCGTTACACTGAACGTTTTGCCGCAGAAGCTACTCCTGCTATTCAGAATAAAGTTGGTCAATTTGCTTCTAACCCATTAATTAGAAATATAATTGGTCAGCCGGGATCTTCTTTTAATATCCGCAAAATTATGGACGAGAAGAAGATCATGATCGTCAACCTCTCTAAAGGTAGAGTAGGTGAGGGCAACGCGCGCTTATTGGGTAGTATGCTTATTACAAAAGTTTATCTATCGGCAATGTCGAGAGCCGATCTCACGGCACGCGAACTTGCCGAGAAACCAGCCTTCAATTTATATGTAGATGAGTTTCAATCTTTTGCCAATAAATCATTCGCTGATATTTTGTCAGAGGCGCGCAAATACAAACTCAACCTAACTATCGCGCATCAGTATGTAGAGCAGATGGAAGAAGAAGTACGCGACGCTGTCTTTGGCAATGTGGGCACAACTATTGCTTTCCGAGTAGGACCGCTTGACGCAGAACTTCTGGAGAAAGTGTTTGCCCCCAAGTTTACGGCCGAAGATATTGTTAATTTAGGCTTCGCCCAAGTTTATCTCTCACTTATGATAGATGGCGTAGGTTCGCCACCCTTTTCCGCCGTCACTCTGCCGCCCATTCCGTTCGCGGGGGAACCTATGCATGAGAAAGTCGTGCAAGCTTCCCGCGCAACATACGCGCGCCCGAGAGAAGAGGTGGAAAAGAATATCAGAGACTGGCACGAGACAGCCATTGGCCCAGTGCGATCCCAATCTCAACCTCAATCTCAATCTCAACAAAGGCCAAAACCAACCCAAACCCCACCAAGCTCGATTAATAATTCGCGACCCAATTTTCCACCAAGATCTCATAGACCAGATAGATCTGTCAAGCCTGTTATACCACGTGAGGCCATGGAGGCACTTGGCAGTTCTAATCTTAAATCGCTCTTAGAAAACGCAATCAAAGAATCAGGCAAAGAGATACCATTAGATGATGACAGTGATGACGAAACAACGATAATTTATAAAGAGAACGAAAAAGAAGACGAAAAAGAAGACGAAAAAGAGAACGAAGAAGAAAATGAAACTAATCAATCACAACCACAACCAGAAAAAAAAGAACTTCCCACTGAAGAATTAAAGAAGATCTTGAAGGGTGAGTAACCTTTACTTATTGCGATTGGTTGTTAGTATTGTCAAGTATGGCCAAACGTAAGATTCTTATATTCTCAACCTCTTATTTCCCGCTTGTGGGAGGAGCTGAAGTGGCTATTAAAGAAATAACAGATCAGCTGGGAGATAAGTATGACTTTGAAATGCTTACTGCCCACTTGGGAGCTAAGCTCCCAAGCAAAGAGAAAGTTGGGAATGTTATGGTTCACAGATTCTGTGGCAAGCTCACCCTTGCTTTATTCGGAGTTTTCAAGATTTTTGTGTTGGGCAAGTTTGACCTGTTCTGGTGTGTGCAAGTTTCTTATGCTTCAGGCCCAGCTTACGCTTATAATATTTTGAAGTTTTGGAAGAAAGTGCCAATTATTTTGACTTTACAAGAAGGTGATTCTGAAGAACACTTAACTAAGCGCCATTTTGGTTTGATTGATTTATCGTGGAGGTTGGCGATGACGAGAAGCGCTTACGTTACTGCTATTAGTAAATATCTTGCCACGCGAGCGGAAAAGTATGGTGCCAAAAGAGAGAAACTTATTGTGGTGCCAAACGGAGTGGCAAGCCTTTTTTTCAATACAAAAAAGAAAGAGCACGAAAATACTGTTTTAATTCACACAGGCAGACTAGTCAGGAAGAACGCAGTAGAAGTTATTGTGCAGGCGCTAAATTTTTTGCCGGGAAATGTGAAGTTAGTTTCTGTAGGCGATGGGCCGGTTAAAATTTCTGGACCACGGGTGATACAAAAATCGTTCATGTCGCAAGAGAGATTAGCTGAGGAATTGGCCCAGGCTGACATCTTCGTGAGGCCTTCTAGATCAGAGGGCTTGGGCAACTCTTTCCTAGAGGCCATGGCCGTAGGATTGCCTATAATTGGAACTAATGTAGGCGGAATCCCAGATTTCCTCACTGATCGTGAGACGGGACTATTTTGCAAGGTTGATGACCCAGAAGATCTAGCCGAAAAAGTTAAGTTAATTGCGAGTGACAAATATTTGAGAGAGAAGATTGTTGCGAGTGCCGAGAATCTAATGAAAGAGAAATATACTTGGGAGAAAATATCACAACAAATGTATGAAGTTTTCACAAAAGCCTAAAATCATAATCGCATGTCCCTCTACGGTTGGGAATCAGCCCACTTATTATGCCAGTGAGCTGGGTAAACATTTACCGGCCCGAGTTTTTGTTTTCAGCTTACGTTTGCCGACAATTTTGCGACATGTTTGGTTTGCTATTCGGATTATGTTTAGTGGGGCTGAGTGGGTGATTGCCCTCGACAACTTCTCGGTTGCGTTGTCCACTGTACTTTCTGGAAAAAAGGTAGTAATGCGTGTTGGAGGCGATTTTCTTTGGGAGAGTCATGTAAATGGGACCAATAACCCCGTTCTTTTAAGTGATTTTTACCAGAAAATTAAATCTGGAGAAATAAAATTAAATAAAAAGGAAAAACTAGTTAAGATTCTGACTCAATTTTTATACAAGCGCGCGGATAAAATTGTTTTCAGTACCGAGTGGCAAAAAAGGATTACAAATCAGGGTTATGAATTAATTGATAGCAAGATTTCGATAGTCGTTAATCATATCGGACCTAAAAAGGAATCCACTTTTGCTAAACATAAAAAGTTTTTATGCATTGCAAGGAATGTCCCGTTGAAAAACTTAAGCAAATTAGAGTCCGCTTTTATTATGGCCAAGAAAGAGCAGCCGGATATTGAGCTTGAAATTTGCAAAAACATTCCTCAAGAAAAAGTTTGGGGAAAGTTAGCTGATTGTTATGCATTTATTCTACCTTCAATTTCAGAGGTGAGTCCGAATCTTGTTTTGCAGGCCCTGCAGTACAATAAACCGGTAATTGCGACTAAGGATTGCGGTTTCGCCGATTCTCTTGCGGATACAGTTATGTTAACCAATCCAATGGACGAAAAAGATATCCGCGACAAAATAATTGAAATGTCACGAGAGAATGTAAGCAAAGAGTACACAGAGAAAGCTCGCAAATTTAACCATGTGCACACGTATGCAGATATTGCCCGTGAATTTATGAGAGTGATAGCAAAAATATGAAAGTACTCTCTCTCGGCTCTGATCCAGCTCTTTTCGTGCCGAATTCGTCAGTCGCGTTGCGTCAGATTGAGTGCGGCAGACTTGTAGACGAGCTTCATATAATCTCCTATACCCCCGCCAATTCTTCTTCCGGTTACCCGGTAACCGGATTGAGATTGAGTGGGAATGTTTGGGCATACCCGACTAATAGTGTGAGCAAGTGGAGATATTTCTTTGATGCTTACAAGATTGCTCGAGATATTCTGAAGAAAGGGGGAAGGTTTATTATCACAAGTCAGGAGGGCATGACTAATTTTCTCGCGCTCTATCTCTCTGTTCGCTACAAGCTCGGCCTCGAAGTGCAGGTTCACACAGATATCTCGAGCGCGCTGTTTAAGCGCGAGTCACTACGCAATCGAGTATCCCTCCCTGGTTATCGCTTAGCCATGAGACGCGCTAGATCAATTAGAGTGGTGTCAAAGCGCATTGCTAAATTCTTGATGCGTAAGTGGGGTGTGCCGGGCTCGAAGATTACCATCTTACCTATCTATGTGGACAAAGATAAATGGCAGAATGGTGATGCGAAGCGTGATTTGCATAAAGAGTTCCCACAATTTGAGAATATAATCTTGATGGCCAGTCGTCTTACAAGAGAAAAAAATATTCCTCTGGCTATGAATGTTTTCAATAAAGTGCGTGAGCGTTACCCGCGCACTGGTCTCGTGGTTGTAGGAAGTGGTGAATATGAAAGTGTCATAAAAGGCGTGGGGGTTGTTCACTTGCCTTGGAGCGAAGATCTCGCCTCGCTCTATAAGAGCGCAGATATCTTTTTGCTTACTTCTGACTACGAGGGTTTCGGTCTGACCCTGGTTGAATCAGCCTTGTGCAATCTCCCGATTGTGACTACAGATGTCGGCTTGGTAGGGGATATTCTGACTCCGTATAACGCACTCATCGCCAAGCCTGGTGACGCGGCTAAACTTGCAGAGCACATTTGTTTCTTGCTCCAAAACAGAGCCGCCACAGTCATGATGCGTGAGCGCCTGGCTAAAGTAGCCGATCGCCTACCCGAAAAAGAAGTATATATGAAATTATTCAAAGCAAGCTGGCAAAAATGCTTAAGTAAATGAAATTACTAATATTGACGCAGAAGGTAGATAGAACAGATAGTAATCTTGGGTTTTTTCATCGTTGGATAGAAGAATTCGCTAAGCACTACGAGCAAGTTACGGTGATTTGCTTACAAGAGGGCGAGCATAGTTTGCCCGCGAACGTCACAGTCAAGAGCTTGGGAAAAGAAAAGGGTACCAATAAATTCACCCAAATTTTGCATTTTGCATTTTGCGTTTTGCACTCAGACTATCAGTCTGTTTTTGTCCACATGAATCCAGAATATGTTGTGCTTGCCGGTTGGTATTGGCGACTCATGGGAAAATGTGTGGGACTTTGGTATACACACAAACATGTTGATCTGAAATTGCGGATTGCCGAGAAGTTTGCGAATGTTATTTTCACTGCTTCGCCAGAGAGTTTCAGATTGAGAAGTAATAAAGTGATTGTGACAGGTCATGGCATTGACACTGACCACTTCTCTCCTAGCCCCCAGATGCAGGGCAATCGAGTTGTTAGTGCTGGCAGAATAAGTAAATCGAAACATATTGAAGAGATGATCGCCACTGCTGCACCCGAGAGGCTCTTAGTGGCCGGGGCGCCCATTACAGATGAGGATAAACGTTATCTTGACACTCTTTCTGGCAAGGCCGATTTCGTCGGCTCGATTAAGTACGCAGAGATGCCCAATTTCTACCGTTCGGCCAAATTATTTCTTAACGCGAGCACCACGGGCAGTCTAGACAAAGCTGTGCTCGAGGCTCTTGCCTGCGCTGTGCCCGTGAGGACTAGCAACGAGGCCTTCCATGACCTACCAAGTGGGAACTTGCGACAATGGGTAATAGACAATCACAGTCTGGTACGTCTAATTCCGAAGATTGTGGAGGCTCTCAAATACTGATAATCTTAGAGTCATGATTGATCGAGTGCTCTCTATTTTTGGCCGCTATGCCATGATTGCGCGTTATATTATCGCTGGCGGTACAGCCGCTCTAACCGATCTCGTCATACTATTTCTTGCCACGGAGATCTTCCACGTTTGGTATCTCTCCTCGGCCGTTTTCGCCTTTACGCTTGCCTTTATAGTGAGTTTTATAATGCAGAAATTTTGGGCCTTTCGCGACGCGCGCAAGGAGGGTATGCACGGACAGTTACTCACATATCTATTTGTGCTTATCGCTAACATGACCATAAACACATATTTCATTTATTTTTTGGTTGAGCACGGCAATCAGCACTATTTAATAGCTCAGATAATTTCTGGCGCCGTTATTGCTCTTTGGAGCTTCTTCATTTATAGGAAGTTTATTTTCAAAGAAGGTCATCGTGATGCTTAAAGGCAAAAAAATTATTGCTATCTTGCCGGCATACAACGCAGGTAAGACATTGAGGCAAACTTTAAACGCTATCCCTCGTCCGTTTGTTGATGACGTGATTCTTGTGGACGATAAGAGTCGCGATAACACCGTTGAGGTTTCTCGTTCTCTTGGCATAAAAACTTTTCCGCACAAACGTAATCGCGGTTATGGAGGCAACCAGAAAACATGTTATAGAGAAGCTCTATTGGCCGGAGCAGATATTGTTGTGATGGTCCATCCAGACTTTCAATACGATCCAGTCTTTATTCCAGAAATGGTTTCCCCGATTAGTGAGGGCCGAGCTGACGCAGTTTTTGGTTCTCGCATGATGCAGAGAGAGAAAGCTCTCGTGGGCGGGATGCCGAGATGGAAGTGGATTGCGAATATATTACTCACCAAATTCGAAAATTTCTGTCTCGGCTTGAGTTTGACCGAGTATCACTCGGGTTTCAGAGCATATTCGCGAAGAGCTTTAGAATTACCAATTGAACTTAATTCTGATAACTTTGTTTTCGATACAGAAATAATTGTCCAACTTAAAGTTGCAGGGTTGAAAATAGAAGAGATCCCCATAACTACACGCTATTTCCCAGACGCTTCAATGATAGGATTTTGGCGTTCGGTGAAATACGGCCTATCAATTATTGCCGTAATGGGCAAATATTTTTTGCATAAAGTTTTGCCACTCCGTCAGTTTACTTTCATAGATGTAGATAATGGCAAATTAACATGTCCAGTCTGCAAGACGAAAAAGTCTAAACTACTTTATCCCAAAAAGGGAGATATAAATGATCTACTCGCCAAGCCATATCTCGTGACAGACGAGAAAACGGGCACTCATGGTGAAGTGCGCGAGTGCCTTCTTTGTAAAGTAGCCTTTGTAACTGATATTCAAAGTTTACAATCTAGCCTGACTAAGTATTACGAAAGCGCCCCCCTCGATACGGTTTATGTTAAAGACGCACTGGGTCGGCGCAAGACAGCTCGCAATATTCTTTCACGACTCTCCGGCAGAACCTTGCTTGATTTCGGTTCCAATGTAGGGATCTTCCTCGATGAGGCAAAGGGCTTGGGCTGGCAGGTCTCGGGAGTTGAGGCTTCACGCACCGCGCGTGATTATGCCAAATCAAATTTCAGCATTGACATCATGGCCACACTCAAAGATGCGAGCACATATGATTGTATTGTTTTATTGGATGTTCTAGAGCACATAAGAGATCCACTTAAACTAGTTAAAGACTTGGCAGATAGACTTAGTCCTGAAGGCACGATAGTCATTACTGCTCCTGATGCTTCTGCTCCAATTACTCGACTTTGGGGTCGCGCATGGCACGCTCTTGTGCCGGCTCACTTTTTCTTCTTCTCTCCTCGGTCAATCGAATATATTGCCGATCAATCCGGGCTAGAAGTATTAAGTTGTCGTCAGTATGTGCGACATTTCTCGATTGATTATATGTTCCAACGTCTCTTGCGTTCACCTAATTTACATTTACCAGTTTTTGGCAAATTTGTTTTACCAGCCACTCTTTTTGATGAACCTCTATGGATATTAAGAAAAGCAAGCTAATCCTCGTTGCTATCCTTCTCCTAGCGCTGGGGGTGCGCTTAATCGGCATCGATTATGGCTTGCCACTCGCTCTCGTTCATGACGAACCGCCATTTATATTTGGCGCGCTTAAAATGCTCGAGCTCAAGACGCTTATTCCAGCACTGCATTCAAGTGATTTTGAAAGCGCCATGTACTACCCGCCATATCTCTCATATTTATATCTACCATTTTTTGCTCTAGTAATTGGCTTCAAATATCTTTTCGTCACACACGATCTCGCGCTCTTAAAGAATCTTTTAACTGCCGATCCCACCATCTTTTTTCTAATAGCCAGAATTATTTCTGCCTTTTTGGGTACAGCAACAGTTTATCTTGTTTATCTTATTAGCAAACGCTTATTCAATTCATACAAAACTGCTCTTCTCTCCGCGCTTTTTCTAGCCCTCTCATACTCGCATGTACTCTTTTCGCACTGGGGCCGCCATTGGGTGCCAGTCACGTTCATCTTCACTCTGGCGATTTATTTTTTGACCAGAACTGATTGGTCAGATAGTAAACGCTACTTATTATCTGCACTAACTTTGGGATTGGGTGTGGGTGTGAATTATCAAATGGCTGTGGGTATTTTGATCTTGCCACTCTGGTATCTCTTCTATAACCGGCGTTCTATCAGAGAGGCACTAAGTGCGCGTTATGTGTGGCAAGCGCTGGCAGTTTTTGCGAGCTTGGGTGTGCTTGCTTATGTTTTGTACCCAGCCGGACTCCCCGTAAATAGTTCTGATGTGATCAATTCAGGCAAAAGTTTGGTGGGCTTCCTAACGGGCTATGCATTCCATTTTTCAACCTTCATTTTCAACGACCCAGCCCTCTTATTATTTACTTTGATTGGCATATTTTTTGCTTGGAAACGCGAACGTAATCTACTCTACACCCTCCTCTCATTTATTTTCCTCTATATTGCAGTTTTCTATATTCTCTTATTTCAGGTTGATCGCTACATAATCATGCTTTTGCCCATGCTCGCTCTCCTAGCCGGCTATGGCGCAAACGCCTTCTTGGAACGCGCAGAACTTGCCACTAATCGCAACCGGGTAACCTTGGTTACCCGGTTGCTGGTTGCCATTATTCTTCTTTATTCCGGAGCTTCAGTTGCCCGTTTAAACTTTTTATTGCTCAAAAACGATACTCGTATTCAAGCAATTAATTTTATTAAATCAAATATTCCTGCCGGCGCGAAAATATTAGTGGCCGGTGAACAAATGCGCATATCAAGCACGCCCGAGGCCATTGCCGAGCAAGAGAAACTGGATCCAGATTCACTGCGCAGTGTTGATCGCGCCGAGAGGGAATTAGATCTACCAGATGCGTATCACGCGCTTAATCTCTACACTGTCAGAAGCAAAGCATTTGATCCCACTGTTTACAATTACTTAATCCTCGACCAAGACTTCATCACTCGCAAAAATCTCCCCTCTTTTAATTCACTTAGAGGCAAGGCCTCTAAGTTGGTAACTTTTGAGGGTTATGAGAGACGCACGCAAGATCTTGTTAATTGGCTTGGTGGTGGGCTCTCTGCTCGCGAGACTCTCAAGTGGTTCGCCGGAGGCTTCTTACATCTCTGGTCTATCCCCAACGCCGGCCCCACGGTCGTAGTACGAGAAATTAAGTAGTGCTACAATCAAACCATGCGCAAGTTCTTGATTTTTACCTTTCTTCTTGCAAATTATTCGTTATTTATTCCAGTCACCAGCGCCACCTCCCCAGTTTGCACCGGCATACCCACAACCACCGGCACCTACTTTCAGAATTTCTCTTCGGTCGAGTACAGTCCAGAGGGGCTACTCATCCTGCACTTCAGGATCAATTCTGCCATGGCGGGAGCAAATCGTACCATCGATAGCGACGACTATCTTAGAAATGACGAATGCGACGCCGGCACAA
>ERZ1292623.257-Hain-H51-01um-R1-257-length-59197-cov-8_pt4 | contig 32246 bp, 41 predicted proteins | sample MGYA00564398_ERZ1292623 | MGnify/ENA primary metagenome ERZ1292623 (study PRJEB36523, sample SAMEA6512633) | groundwater metagenome | collected 2019-01-07 | study: AquaDiva: Metagenomics assemblies of 32 groundwater samples
TCGCGACCTCGGCGACCCACTGGCGCGCGAGGTCCACTGGACCTCGAAATGCCCGCGCGAAGGCTTGGTATTCGCGACGTGCGTTGGTTTTATGTACTACAAGTATTCGCCACTTCCTCGAAATGCCCGCGCGAAGGCTTGGTATTCGCGACGTTTTCCGAGGGCCGCTGGCGCGACGGCGTGGAAGCTCGAAATGCCCGCGCGAAGGCTTGGTATTCGCGACTTGGAGCAGCCGGTGACGTCGCGCAGCCGGGCGGCCTCGAAATGCCCGCGCGAAGGCTTGGTATTCGCGACAGGGATCCAGTATTCGCCGAGGGACACAGTTCACCTCCTCGAAATGCCCGCGCGAAGGCTTGGTATTCGCGACGACGCCAACGCCGGCCCCGTTGAGGCCGGCGTCGCGCCGCCTCGAAATGCCCGCGCGAAGGCTTGGTATTCGCGACGTCCGGCGCCGGCAGTGGCACCCGACGCAGGAGATCAACTCGAAATGCCCGCGCGAAGGCTTGGTATTCGCGACGAGGAGCTGACGGAGTGGACCGACGAGAAAGACCACCTCGAAATGCCCGCGCGAAGGCTTGGTATTCGCGACGTGACTTCGGCGGCGCGGTCGACCTTCCCCGCGGCCTCGAAATGCCCGCGCGAAGGCTTGGTATTCGCGACCGATCGAAGCGTGACGCGACGGGGTACACGTCGCCCGCTCGAAATGCCCGCGCGAAGGCTTGGTATTCGCGACGACAAGTGGCTCTGGCGCACGGACAAGATCGCGTCGCGCCTCGAAATGCCCGCGCGAAGGCTTGGTATTCGCGACACGTCCCCCAGGCCGAGGGCGAAGTCGGCGACCAACTCGAAATGCCCGCGCGAAGGCTTCGTATTCGCGACTAGGTGCCCGGCAGCATCAGCGAGCCGGGGAATGGGGTTGAAACGCCTGCGCGAAGGCTTCGTATTCGCGACGGGTGCGAAGCAGTGCACCGCGGCGACAGTCCGACAACTTGGAATGCCCGCGCGGAGGCTTGGTATTCGCGACGTCGGAACTCCGCTGCTGCGAAAGGGTGTGATCGCAGCTCGAAACGCCCGCGCAGAGGCTTCGTGTCTGCGACCAGGGTCGCGCCATGAGGGTCTCGTCGGGCGCGGATCGGTCTGCACCGTGCTACACTCGTCGGCATGATCCGAAAGCTCGGCGAGGGTTCTTTCTCGTCGCTCATGGGCGGGCGCCTGATCCGCGAGGCGGCGCTGCGCGCGCGGCCCCGGAGCGTCCTCGCGGGCGATTCGGGGCTCGGCACGGGTCTCGTCATCACGCTCGACGGGCTGAGCGAGCGCACGCTCGCGCGCGGCGCCGTGGCGCCGTCGAGTTCGGTCCTCGGCGCCTTTCGCGGTCCCTACGCGATCCGCCCTGCGCGGCGGTGATCGAGGGGCTCTGGCGCTTGCGTCGCTTCGTTGGGCGTCGCTTTAGCGCCGGCGGGGATGGGGCGCGTCGGCGTCGGGCGTGGGCGGTTTGGAGACCGGCGGCGTCGGCGCGTCGGCCGCGTCGAAGTCGTGCGGCTGGGCGCGGCCCTGCGCGACGAGGTTCGCCATCCCCGCGGCCGACACGACGCCGCCCGTGCGCCGGTCGACGTACTGCGCCGCGGCGGGTGGGGGCGGCGGCGGCGCGGGGGGCGGCTCGACAGCGAGCGGGGGCGCCTCGACCTGCACCGCGCTCGGGCCGTCGAGCGGGGCGAAGTCGCCAGCCTTGGCGCCGCGTCCCATCAGCTCGGTGCGGGCCTCGGCGGTGACTTCTCCGCCTGATCGGCGGTCGCGGTAGCGGCTCGCCGGCGCGTCGAGCACGGGTGGCGTGCCGACGCCGCGCGCGTAGTCCTCTGTCCGCACGAACTCGGTGTCGCGCGCCCGACCGCTCGACGTGAGGCTCTGGCGACCCTCTTCGGACACCGACCCGCCGGTCTTCGTCCAGATCCATTCCGACATGGCGCTTCTCCCTTCGATCTCGCTTCGGATGCAGCGCTCAGCGCTGGATCGAGTGGACGAATTGGGCGATCGACTCGCCTGGCGTGGCGGTGCCGCCGGAGTTGTGCCACCAGAGGCCCGCGGCGGCCCTCGTGACCAGCGCCACGAGCGCGCCGAACGTGGCCGTCGGCTGGTAGACGGCCCAGTCGGGCTGAGTGGGAAGTGAATGCGCGAGGCATCCGGCGGTGTTCGCCCCGATGCTCAGCGCCGTGACGTTCGTGAACGTGGCGAGGACGGCCATAGGTCACCTTCCTTCTTGCGGTGGTGCCTTGCCGGCCTCAGCGCTGGATCGAGTGGACGAACTGGCAGACCTGCTCGGCGTTCACGCCGCCGCCGTTGCCGTTGTAGTAGGCGACCATCGTCGTCCCGCGGCTGACGAGCTGGAGCGGCACGGACGAGGCCGAGATCGCCGCGGTGCCGACGATGACCGGGACCGCCCAGTCGGGCGTCGTCGGGAGCGAGTGGGCGAAGCAGTTGGCGGCGTTCGCCATGCACGCGGCGCCGGAGTTCGTGAAGGTCGAGAGCAGAGCCATGTTCGAGTGCCTCCTTGCGCCCGCGCGTCGCCCGAACGGCTCAAAAGAAAAAAGACCGCTTCGCGCTGCGAGCGGAGAGAGACCTCTCGCAGGCGAAGCGGCCTATCCTGGCCGCGAAGACGACACACGGACCGACGTGGGTCCAAGCGCGATCTTCGAGGGGAAATTTCTCGGCGTCAACGCGACTTGCGCTTTATGCGCATATACGCCTTGACGACTCTCGACTCGGAGGTGTAAGCGACGGCGGTGCCTCCCCGAAACCGGATCGTCACGCGGTCGCGCGGCGATGTGGTTCGCGTCACGCTGGAGATGCTGCGCGTGACGCGGGACCGCCTCCTGCAAGAGTCGATTCGGCGCCGCGTGTCGCTCTCGGACCTCGTCGCCGAGGCGCTTTCGCAGCGCACGGTCGACCCCATCATGCCCGATGCGCGGCTCGACGCGGCGCTGCGCGCGAAGGCGCGGCGCACGAGGGCGGCGCGTTCGCCATGAGAATCGCCTACTACTCGGGCTACTCGCCATGGTGGGGGACGTACCCGAAAGACGTCCTCGACGCCGATCGGGGCCGAACCGTCGGCGGCGGCGAGGCCGGAATGCTCTCGTCGGCGTTCGAACTTTTCAAGCAGGGCGACGAGGTCGTGATCTACGCCTGCGCCGAGCCGGGCGAGTACAGGGGCGTCGTGTTCAAGCCCGAGAGCGATTTCTACGGCGATCTACGTCGAGGCGGCGTCTTCGACTGCGTCGTCGCCTGGAGCGACCCGAAGCCGCTCGGCGCGGCGCCGGACGGCGCGGGGCGCATTCTCGTCCAGCAGTTGAACGACCTGCTCTTCTGGCCCGGATGGGAGCAGGGCGTCGACGTCCTCGTGTCGCCTTCTCGCAACCACGCCGGGTACATGCGTCGGCTCGGCTGGACGGGCACGCAGGCGGTCATGCACAACGGCTGCGCACAGAGCCAGCTCGGTCCGGCGTCGCCTCCGCACACGCGTCCGCTCCTTGTGGGGTACTGGAGCAGCCCCGACCGCGGGCTCCATCACGTCTTGCGAGCTTGGCCGCGCGTGCGCCGCGCCGTGCCGGGCGCGGAGCTTCGCGTCTTCTACGAGATCGAAAAGCTCTTCCAGTTCGTCGACGACCAGAACGTCTCGGGCGAGGCGTGGTGGCGGCTCAAGACCGTGCGCGACGAGGTTCTCCGAGCGCGTGCCGATCCGAGCGTCGTCTTCGAGGGGGCGCTGTCGCGTGTGAGGCTTCACGAGGCGCAGAAGCAGATCCGCGTCATGTGCTACCCCTCGGACGGCTTGGGCTACACCGAGGGCTTTTGCCATCCTCCCGGCACCAAAATCCTGACGCAGCGTGGGCTCGTACCGATCGAGCGCATCACGGTCACCGATTGCGTGCTTGGAGTCTCGGGACGTTGGCGCCGCGTTCGCGGCGTGCTCGCGCGCCGCTACGAGGGGATGCTGCACCGCCTACATCCGGCTTGCGGCGAGGCCGTCGAGTTCACCGACGACCATCCGGTGCTCGCTGCGCCACAGCCGGAGGGGAGACGTGACGCCATCGAGCGAGGCGCTTTTGCCTGGATTCCTGCGGCGTGCGCGCGCCTCGGCATGTACTTGTACTCGCCATCCGGCAAAAGCGCCGACAGCGTCTCTCCATCGATTACGGTGCCAAAGCGCGAGATCACCGAGCATCGCCAAGCGTGCGGCTTGCAGATGGCTGCGGCGATGGGCAAGACGGTAAACGAGCTGCCGGACGCGCTGTCGGTGACGCCTGAGCTTTGTCGCTTGTTGGGATACTTCGCGGCGAACGGCAACGCTTCGACCAATCGTGGCCGCTCTGCGGGCGCGTTCTCGGTCGCGTGTCGCGGCGATCGGCGTCACGACGCCGACGACATAGTCGGCCTCTTCAAGACCGTGCTGAGCGAGGAGACTACGATTCGTGACGACCGCCCGCACAAGAATCGGCTAGTTGTCCACGGCGGCGGGTCGGCTGCTTGCTACGCTTTGCGCCGGTGGACATACGCCGAAGACTGCCAACGCTGCTTGCCTCCATGGGTCGCGACGCTGCCCATGCCTCTTGCCGACGAGCTGCTTCGTGGGCTTTGGCGTGCTGATGGCAGCGTGTACTTCGTACAAGGCGGAGCGCGCGTCGCATCGTATACGTCGCGGTCTCCTCTGCTCATCGGGCAAGTGCGGGCGCTTGTCGCGCGCCTCGGAATACGTACGAAAATTGGCGAGCGCCGACACCGAAACGGCACGCATTCGTACCAGATTCAATTCTCGATCGCCGGCGAATTTCTCGATTGGGCGCGCGTTGGCAGGGACGAGCGTCACGACTACGGCTACTTCGTCCGCGCGACGACGGACGGCCAGCAGGCGCTGCGCCTGCGCGACGTGACGACTCGTCAGTACGACGGTGACGTGTTCTCGATTGCCGTCGAGGAAGACGAAAGCTATCTCGTTGGCAACTTCATCGTGCACAACTGCGTTTCGATCTGCGACGCGCTCTGCGCCGGTGCGCTCCCGCTCGTCCGGCCGGTCGACGCGCTGTCGGCGCTGTGGGACGGCGCCGTACGCTGGCTCCCGCTCGACACGGCGTCGGGGGCGCTCGAAGACGCCATCGTCGAGGAGACCACGCGCGGGCTCACGACGTGGAGCGCCGAGCCGCGCGACCCGACGCTCGACGCGATGCGCGCGCGCGCAGCCGAGTACACTTGGGCGCGCGCCGGGCGCGAGATGCACGATGCGATTCTTCTCGCAGTCCAAGCGCGGAGGGACGAATCGTGAGCATCGTCGTTCCGGTCGAGCGCCCGCCGGATGCTCTGGCGGGCCGCGCGCCGATGAACATCTCGCGCTACACGGGACGCGACTGGTGGCTCTCGCTGCTCCCCTCTGGTTGGCAGGCGCGGCTCTGCGTCCCGGCGGCGCGCAAGGTCTACCGGGCGCGGGGCTTTCCGCCGCAAGGCATTGCGATGCAGCTTCCGAACGGCGACTGGTATGGCCTTGACGCGCCGGACGGGCAGCGCGTCTGGCGGGCGCGATGAAGGCTGATCAGGTGCGCGTGGCGCTCGGCAAGGCTGTCGAGGCAATCGAGGCGCTCAAGGATTGCGTCGAGATAGGTGAACGTGAGCCCGCAGTCGGGCCACCGCCGTCTCTGTCTCCCGAGAGAGCGGAGTTCGTGGCGGCGCTCTGCGCGGCGGTACTGAATGGACGTGCGTCGATTCGCTTCGGCGAACTGGATCCACTGTGGATCGAAGTGGACGGAATGACTCTGGCGACGATCGGCGCGCTTGGTAAGCACCACTGCGCTTGGGTTGACGTTTGGGACGGCCGAGGCAGGAACATCGTCGAGTCTTTCAGCGCTCCATTCGAATGCCTCGCCGAGGTACAAGCGCTGGCGCAGCAGCGAGAGAATGCTCGGCGGCTGCGCGTCATTGCAGAGGCAAGCAGGCGAATCGAACCACGACCGTCTGAGCCGACGACCGAGTCGTCGCCGCGAAGCTGGTGGAGCCGACTCTTCGCCACTAAGCAACGCCGGTGAGCCGAGGACGGGTAACGCGATGAAGGCTCCCAAGAAGCTCACGCGCAACGAGCAGCGCCGAAAAGACTACGCCGAGCAGGCGACGAAGCACGAGTCGCGCTCGGCGAAGCGCAGGCGCCTCGGTGTCGAGCGCAGGCACGTGATGCGCGATCGGAAGCACGCCGCGGCGAGCTGCGGCAACCCGGGCTGCGCGCGCTGCTATCCCGACCTGGAGAAGAATCCGTGACGCTCCACCTCGAAGAGAGCCTTCTCGACGTCAAGCCGCCGCTGCTCTCGCTCTGCGTGATCGCGGGCGACGAGGGCGCGAAGACCCTCGTGCGCTTGCTCAAGTCGGTCCTCGTCCGACCCGGCGGGCCGATGGTCGACGAGGTCGTCGTCGCGTGGAACGGGCGCGACGACGGTGCGCTCGCGCGGGCTCTCGCCGATCTCGCGCGCACCGCGCAGGGCGACGAGTCGCGCGTCGTCTCGCCTCTGGAGCTGTCCGAGGCGCAAGGCGAGCTGCGCGAGGCGATGCGCGTCGAGCGCGTTGCGCTGCGCGTCCTTCGCCAGGCGTGGACGGGGAACTTCGCCGCGGCGCGCCAGGAGAGCTTCGAGGCGGCCTCGGGCGTCTGGCGCATGTACCTCGACTGCGACGACGTCGTGCCGATCTGGGACGACGACGGGCCGGACGGTCGCCGGTGTGTCGAGGAGTCGCTCCGGTGGTGCGGCGTCGACGTGGCGAAGCTCGACGCGCCGGTGGGGTCGCCGACGACGCGCCAGGAGTACCTGCGCGCGCTCCCGCGCGAGGTGAACTGCGTCGAGTTTCCCTACGATTACACGATCGGCGGCGACGGCAAGGCCTTGTGGCGCTACTGGCGCCGCCGGATCGTCCGGTGGGCCGACGGCTGGATCTGGCGCGAGCAGTTGAACTTCCACGAAGACTTGTTCCCGGCGGGTGGCTGCGTGCCGATCGTCCGGGGCGACGGCGGGCTGCCGATCCGGCACTACCCCTCGGAGGACGTCCACGATCGCACGGCGCGTAACCGCGCGATTCTCCAGGTCATGCTCGACGAGACGAAGCGCGGCCTGCGGCCGGTCGACGCGCGGCTTCTCTACAACATGGCGACTTTCGAGCTGCAAGGCGGCAACTGGCTCGCCGCCGAGCAGCTCCTCGACCAGGCGCTCCGGGCCGGCCCGGGCGACGCCGACATGCGGCTCTACAGGTACTGCCGCGGGAAAGCCCTCATCGCCCTCGGGCGCCACGCCGAAGCGGTCTACGAGGCCGCAGCGCTGGTCGGTCACGACGCCCAAGCGTTCGAGGGCTGGGCGCTCTATACCGAGTGCGCCTACAACCGGGGCGAGTGGCCGGCGGTCGTCGAGTACGGGCGGCATGCGATCCAGGGCACCGTACGGCCCGACGCGACGGACAAGCCGGTCGAGCGCGAGGCGCACCTGCGCGTCATGATGGCGACGGCGCACGCGCGGCGAGGCGAGTTCGAAGACGCCGTGTACCTCGCCGAAGAGGCACTCGAACGGGCACCGCAAGATGCGTTTTCGAAAGACGCCGCGAAGCGCATTCGCGCCGAGAGCCAGAATCACGCCGCGCTGGAGCACGCCGTGGCGCTCGGTGGGTATCATGCGGCGCGCCGTGACGCGGCGCGGCTGTGCGCGGCGCTCGACGGTGTTCCGCACGGTGTCCGGCACGACCTGCGCGTCCAGGCGCTGCGTGCCAAGCTCGACGCACTGCGCGCCGAGGACGTCGGAGCTGCACCGCCGCTTCCGATCTTCCGTGCGCCGTCACCGTGGGCGCGTCTGTTCGGGAGCTGGGCGCTTGCCGAGGGCTTGAAGCGTGTCGTGCTGCGCGGTCGTCCTCATCTCGACGATGTCAGGGCTCTGCGCGAGATCGTGCCCGGCGTCGAGTGGATCGGCCCCGATGAGTCTCCGCCGGAGGACGGCGAGACGTACGAGGCTGTCGCGTCGATCGATCAGACGCACCTCGCCGAGGGTGGGCAGCGTCTCGACTTCGTCGACTTCGCGACGTTTCCGGCGCCCGAGGTCAAGGATCCGGCGCGCCGCGCGGTGATCGGGCTCGACGACGTCGTGCGCTTCGGCGCCGACGCGCGCGAGATCCGAGAGCTGCGCCTCCTCGTCCCGCCGCGGCCGGACTCCGACGTCGCGCGGGTCGTGATGGCGCTTGGCGGCGAGCGCGGCGAGCGCCGCCGCGTCGACTTCTTCTGCCCGCACTGGGCCGAGGTATGGGGGCCGGATGCCCTGACCGAGTCGGGCTGCGGTGGCTCGGAAGAGGCTGTCGTCTACCTCGCGCGCGAGCTGTCGTCGACGGGCTTCTCGCCGCACGTCTACGGCCCGTGGCGCCCGCCGGGCGGAATCGAAGTCCGCGACGGCGTCTGGTGGCACGACATTCGAGACTTCGACCCGTGCGAATCTGGCGTCCCCGTCGTCGCCCACCGGGCACCGTGGGTGCAGCGCGACAGCGCCTTCGGGAAGCGCCCGGTCTACGTCTGGCACCATGACCACGACTACCCCGACGAGGTCTGGACAGCGGAGATTGCAAAGGCGACGCGGCACCTCTTCGTCTCGCGGTGGCAGGAGCGCGAGCTGCTCAAGAAGATCGGGCTCGAACCTGGAGCCGTGCGCGGCGGCGTCGTCGGCAACGGCGTCCCGCGCGAGGAGTTCGACGTCTCGAATCGCGCCTTGCCGCCGCCGCGCGACGCCCGGCGCGTCTTCTACGCGAGCCAGCCTCAGCGTGGGCTCCTTCCGCTCCTCAAGGCTTGGCCGAAGGTGCTCGAAGCGGAGCCCGAGGCCGTGCTCGACGTCTACTACGGCTGGCAGACGGCGGAGGCCTTGGCGCGCTCCAGCCAGCCGCGGCTCTGGGAGACGATCCGCGAGATCGACGCGCTCCTGCGCGAGTCGCAGCGCGTGAACGTCGTGGGGCGTCTGCCGCAGGCGCGCCTGTCCGAAGAAATGCTGCGCTCGGGCGTGCTGGCGTATCCCTGCACCTACCCCGAAGTTTCGTGCGTCACGGGACTTCGCGCCGCCGCGGCGGGCTGCGCCGTGGTCTACACGAAGGTCGCCGCGCTCCCCGAGACGATGCCGGACGACACGTTCGCGCTCGATCCCGCGTCGAGCACGACCGAAGGCCTCGCCGCGACGATCGTCCGGGCGATTCGCGCCGCCGACTACCCGCGGGACAACATCGCGCGGCTCGTCCTTGCGCGCGACTCGTGGAGCGCCGTCGCCGCGCGTGTTGCGGCGCTCTTCGCCGAGCCGCACGAATGATCCGCCTCAGCATCGGCTGCGGTTCTCGGCTCGTTCCGGGCTGGCTCAACGTCGACCCGGCGCCGATCCCGGGTGCGATCCGCGCGACGGCCGACTGCCTCCCTTGTGGAGACAGCTCGGTCGAGTGCGCGGTGATGTTCGACGTCGTCGAGCACCTGCACCCGACGCGCGAGCTGCCCGCGGCGCTGCGCGAGGTGCTGCGGGTTCTCGAACCGCAAGGCATCCTGCGCGTGACGACGCCCGACTTGGACAAGCTCGTCGGGGCGTATCGCGACGACCGCTGGACGCTCTACGAGGCGTCGCAGCCGCTCTCGTTTCGCAAGGCGACTCGCGCCGAGAAGTTCTCCATGATCGCCTTCGGGAACCACGCCGAGACGACGCCGGCCGGAGTCTACGACGGGCATCAGGGCCTGTTCGACGAAGCGGCGCTCGTCGCGGCGCTCCGGGCCGCGGGCTTCAAAGAAGTCGTGAGGCAGCGCACGCGCGAGTCCCTGAGCGAGACGATTCGCAACACGGTCGCGGACCCGTGGCCGGCGACGGCGTTGATCGTGGAGGCGGTGAAGTGGTGAGCAGGCTCCGTGTCGTCGTCCCGCTCCCGCGCTACCCCGATCCGCGTGCGGACCGCACTGAGACCGAGACAGGTCTCGTTCAAAATCACCTCTGGATGCTGCGCGAGGTCGAAGTCCTGCGACGCGCGTGCAGCGTCACGACGGTGAGTTCGCAAGAGGCTGCGTTTCTTGCGAGCTGGCGCGAGCACTTCGACGTCATGTACTTGCCATGCGAGCTGTGCTACCGCACGGCAGGCGTCGCGGCGCGCGAGGGGTTGCCCTTCGTGATGCGCGTCTTCGTCCCGCCGCCGCCCAGGGGCGCGCTCGCGCCCGACTCGATCTGGGCCGACATTCTCGAAATGCTCCGGCACAGTCGGTGCGGCGTCGTCGCCGGAAACACGACGCCGTGCGTGGACGCGCTGTGCGATGTCGGCGTCGCAGTCGTCGCCAACCCGCTGCCGCACGTCATGCCCGGCGCAGAACCACGTCAAGGCACGCGCGAGCCGCGCTACACGTACCTCGGCCGGCTCGGGACGAAGAGCGTCGACGACCTCGTCCGCGCCGCGAGCGCCGCGCGGGTGCCGCTGCGCATCGGGTGCGTCGCGGCGGCCGACGAGGAGACGACGCACGCACAGGTGAACGCCGTGTTGCGCTGCGGTGTCGATCTGCACGTTGAAATCGAACTCGTCGCGGCGCGAAGCCTCGTCGAGGTCGACGACTTGATCGACAGCTCGATCGCCGTCGTGAGCGCGAGCCACATCGACACGTTCTGGATGCCCGGAATCGAAGCACTGGCACGCGGAAGAGACTGCCGCATCGTCGGCAACGAGTACACGCAGGCGGCCTACGGCGCATGGGCGAACACGGGCGCGTGGCAGGCGCTCGGCACGTGGATGGCGATGGGCCAAGTCGCTGCGCCAAAGCGCTGTCGCGAGCGGCTGCGCGAGATGGGCTCGGACGCGGCAGGCTACCTCGAACGCGTCGTGCCACTGCTCGAAGGAGCGGCGCGTGTTTGACTTCGCGGAGACGGTCGAGGCGCTTCGCAAGCTCGCGGCCGACGGCAAGCGCGCGGGTGCCGAGAGCGAAGCGCTTGCGATCGAAGACGCCGTCGTCGTCGACTGCCTGCGCTTCCTCTACGAGCACATGGTCGTGCGAAACCAGCTCGTCGGCGCGGCGCACCTGCTCGCGCACGCGCCGCTGTCGATCCGGGACGACCCGCGTGTGCGCCGTCTCGTCGCACACGCGCTCGGTGCGACCGCGCGGCTCGACTCGGCCGCGCATGAACTCGTCAAGGCGCGCGAGGGGACGTACAGCGTCCCCGACGCGATTCTGGACGTGCGTCAGGCGCTCCCGTGGCGGGTGCTCTACTGGCTTCGCACCGTGCGTGTGGCGCAGGCGAAGCGGGCGCTGGAGTATGGTTGCGGTCACGGTTCGAACGTCTTGGCGTGTGCGCTGCACGAGTCCGCCGTGGACTGGACCGGCATCGATGTGAACGCGGCGCAGGTCGCAGACAACCGCGCGCAGGCCGGACGCGTCGGGGCGCGCGCGAGCTTCTACGCCGATGGCGACCCGGACGCACCCAGAGAAGCCTTCGACTCCGTCGCGGTCCTGCACGTGCTCGAACACACGGCCTATCCGCACGATGTTCTGGCCGCCGCGGAGCGCTACGCTCGTCTAGGCGGTCACGTCGTCGTCGTCGTGCCGAGCGACGCCGGAGCTGCCGAGGTCGATCCGGCGGACCTCGCTCGGATTCGGCGCGGCGAGGGTATGGAGCGCAGCCACGTCAACTCGATGGGCCTCGGCGACCTCGTCGCGCTCGTCGCGCCACGCGGGCGTCTTCTCGACGCCTCGCAGTCGGCCGTCGCGCCGAACGCGCTCGACGCTTGTGTCGTCTACGCACCGTTTGGCTCCGACGCACCATGAAGATTCTTCTCTACTCGGGGACGCTCCAGACCTGTCCGCCCGAGGGCTACGGGGCGGAAGTGGCGACGTGGGACCTCGCCGAAGCGCTCGTGAAGCTCGGTCACGAGGTCTTGCTCGCCGCGCCGAGGGGTAGCAAGACGCCGGGACGTGGTGCGCTCGTCGAGGTCTCCAAGACGACGCCCGATCAGGTCGGTCCGAACTGGCTCGAAGTCGAATGGTTGGAGTCGCTCAGGATCGTCGAAGAATGGGCGCGAGAGGTCGATGTCGTCCACGACTTGTCTTGTAGCGTCTCGCTCCACCACGCGGCATGCACCGGCCGACGCGTCGATCCGAGCTGGACCGGATCGCCTGCGGTGTGCGCGACGCCGCATCTCTACACGCAAAACGGCATCGCGTGGTACGAGCCGCGAAGCTCTCGGCACAACGTCGTCGTGGTGAGCGAGGCGGCGTACAAGCTCGCGCGCGAGGGCCGCGACGAGTGGGCCGGGACGACGCTCGAAGGCGCGCGCCATCCGCCGCTCGACGCCGCGCGCATCGTTCGGTACGGCTGCGACACCGAGTTTTACAGGCCGAGCCTCGAAGCGCCGGACTCGAAGCTCATCGCCTACGTCGGGCGTCCGCATCCGCACAAGGGGCTGCTCTACATCACCGAAGTGGCGAAGCTCCGGCCCGACCTCCAGTTCGTCTGCGCGTGGCGCGCCGCGACGCGGGAGCAGCGCCTCTACGACGGCGACTTTCGAAAACTCGTCGGTGCGAGTGCGCTGCACAACGTCGAGGTGCTCGACCTGCCCACCGACCCGATCGACCACCATCGGATGAAGCGCGATCTCGTGGCCCAGGCATCAGTGTTTCTGCACCCGGCGATCTACGTCGACGCGTGTCCGCGCGGCGTCATCGAGGCGCAGGCGTGCGGGACGCCCGTCGTCGCGTTCCGTCGTGGCGGAGCGCCCGAGCTGACGTTTTCGGGGCGGACGTCGGTCCTCGTGCCGGCGCCGCGCGAGGTCCCCGCGGCGATACCAGATGCGACACGCGCCCTCGCTGCTGCGCTCGACGTCGCTGCGGGCCTGGACCGCGCGAAAGTCCGTGAGTGGGCTCTGGCGACGCTCACGCGCGAGCGCATGGCCGAGGACTACGTGAACCTCTACAAACGCGTCCTGTGCGGTGCGAGGTGGTGACGACGCCTCTCCCCTCGGTCTCGATCCTGTGCTGCACGTTTCGACCGGGCGGGCTCGATGTCTTGTTCAGCGCTCTCGCCGCGCAGACGTACCGGGGCGAGATGGAGCTGATCCTCGTCGACGACCACCACGACGACGCCCGGCGGCGCGAGGCGGCACGCGAAGCCCACGCGCGCTGGCCCTTCCCGGGCGACGTCGCACACCTCGCGAATCCGGGCGGGCGCTACCCCAAGTGCTCCAGCGCCTCGGCGCGAAACCAAGCGCTCCGGCACGCCGCGGGCGACCTCTCGATCTGGCTCGGCGACAACTGCTCGGTGCGCTCGGACTTCGTCGCGCAGCACGTGACGGCGCATTACCTGGGCGGCCGCGACGACCTCGTCGTCACCGGCTCGCAGTGGAACGTCGGCGTCCCGCGCTTCGCGCCCGAGGTCGATGCGCGCGATCTGCGCCACGACGACGAGCGCCTGTTCAGCCGCGTCTCGCTCTTCGCCGAGCCCGCGACGCCCGGGGTCGTCCAGCTTCTTCCAATCACGCGGGGCCAGGACAAGACCGCGCTCGACAAGCCCGACTGCGTGGTCGACTACCATGCGTTCACGATGAAGAACGACTCGCTCCACACGCGTCGGATGCGCGACATCGGCGGCTTCGACGAGCGTCTCGACGACTTCGACTCGTGCCTGTGCCAGGATACCGAGATGGCACTGCGGCTCGGCTTCTCGGGCTGCCGGTTTCTGCTCACGAAGCGCTGCCAGGCTCGCGTCGTCATCGTCCGGAGCGTCATGCAGCACATCCGGGCGCCGTGGGCCTTCGGCGAGTGGCAGGCGGTCGTCTGCCACATGGACGAGACCCACGCCCGCTGCGTCCGAGGCGACTACGGGCCGTCGCGGCTGAGCGCGGGAGGCGCGGTGTGAAAACAGCGACGCTCGATGCGCTGCGCGTGCTGTTCGTCGTCGTCTTGGGTCTGGGCGCTGGTGCCGTCGCCGTGTTTGGCCTCGTCGCGCTCTTGCGGCAAGCGCCGCGCGCGTCGAACGAGCCTTGCGTTGAGATCCGAGGCATGACGTGCTGCGTCGTCCAGGCGCCGGGGATGCGCTGTATCGCCTGCGACACGGGCGGGCTCGTCTGCGCCAGTGCGCCTCTCGCCGCGTCGGTCGCGCCGGCGCCCGCGGCGAGCCCGAAGCCCGTGCTTCTTCCATGAGCGTCTTCGCGCTGCAAGACCTGCTCTCGCGCCTCCTTCCGGGCGGGCGCGTCGTCGTCGTGACGCCGGACGTCGCGACGTGGCGGGAGGCGATCGGGTCGGTGCCAGACTCGATCCGCGTCGACATCCGAACGCCGGGCGAGGCCGAGAATGCGGCGAGCCTGTACAACGCCGCGCCGATCGACCTCCTCGTCGTGGACGGCGGCACCCGGCGCGCGGCCGACAAGCTCCTCGTCGCGTGGCGTTCGCGCGTCGCGCGCGACGGCGGGATCGTCGTCCTACGCGGGGCGGCCCTCGGCGACTTCGACGCGCTCGTCCAAGTCTGTTCGACGCGCGACGCGGCGGGTTTCCTGTGGTGCCCTGTCTTTGGCGGTGACCTACTCGGCGAGATGGCGCTCGCGCACCAGTGCATCGGCTACCAGCTCCCGGACTACACCGAGTTCGAAAGCGACGACGCCGGGCCGCCTGCGGCGTTCTTGAACCCGACGCCGCACTTCGCGATGGACGACGCTTTCTTCGCCGAGCGGCTGCGCGAGATCGTCTTCGAGAAGAAGATCACGTGCCTCGTCGAGACCGGGACGAACCAGGGGAAGTCGACTGCGGCGTTTGCGGCCTGCGTCGAGCGCGTCATCGGGATCGACATCGACCCCGAGTGCATCACCGTCGCCACGCTCAACTGCCGCGAGGCCGCGCGCGAGAACGTCCGGTTCATTCAGGGCTCGTCTCCGGTCATCCTCGATGCGATCCTGCCCGGTCTTCCCGACGAGACGCTGTACTTCCTCGACGCGCACTGGGGCGAATACTGGCCGCTCCGGGACGAGATCCTCCAGATCGCCAAGCACAAGCCCGGCTGTGGCGTCATCATCATCCACGACTGCCGTGTGCCCGACCGGCCGTTTGGATACGATCAGTACGGTGGGCGCGTCTGCGAGTACGCCTATGTCGCCGACGTACTTACCGTATGGTCGCCCTCGCACCGGATCGAATACAACCGAGAGGCTGCCGGCTCGGGCGTCGGTATCCTCTACGTATTTCCAGGAGTCACGAGATGATTCTCATCAAATGCGACGTGTTGGAGTGCGACACGATCGAAGTCTGCGCTGACGATCCGATCGGTCAGATCTCGCTGGTTCCGATCGGGTGGTGGTCCGTGGAGAGGCCGCGCGTGTCAGCTCCCCGCGCGCCGGCGCGAATGCCCATAGTCAAGACCGAGAAAGACGGCTCTATAGGCAGCGCGGTCCTCGCCTTTTCCCCCGACGACTTGGGGCCGATGCCGATGCAGACGGAGCACTTCGTGATCTGCCCGAAGCACGCGCTGCCGAAGCTCCGGTGAGAAGCCCTTTCGTCTCGGTCCTGCTCTGCACCTACCGCCCCGGAGGGTTCGACGTGGCGCTGTCCGGGCTCGTGGGGCAGGACTACGAGGGCGAATGGGAGGTCGTGATCGTCGACGAGCTGCACGCATGGCGCGAGGGGCACGTCGCGGAGTGGTGGAGCGACGCGCAGATCCGACAGGGCGTCTTCGCGCGCGGCCCGCTCCGTCACCTCTCGAGCGCGCGGTCGATCTACCCACGAAGCTCGACGGTCTTCGCGCGTAACGACGCGCTCGTCGCGGCGCGCGGCGAGCTTGGGATCTGGCTCACGGACTACTGCGCCGTCCGGCCGAGCTTCATCTCCGACCACGTCGCGGTGCACGCGAAGCACGGCTTCGATCGCGCGCTTCTCGTCAACGCGGCGTTCTTCAACGTCTGGCCGCCGCGCTTCGCGCCCGAGGTCGCTGCGGTGCTTCCCGTCGAGCGCAGCGACTTCTCGCGCTGGGCTTGTCACCGGACGCTGTTCGAATCGCCCCTCGACGCGAGCGCGGTGTGGCTCCTGCCGCTCCAGAACCGGACGATGGTCGACGGCGTGTGGTCGCGGCTCCAGACCGGCCAGGACGAAGCCTCGATGCGCTTTTGCGACGGCTGGGTGACGCCTGACCATCTCTTCATGAAGAACGAGTCGTTCTGGCTCGACGCGCTGCGCGCCGCCGGCGGCCTCGACGAAGCCTACGCGGGGTTGCACAAGTACGACGACGCGGACTTGGGGCTGCGCCTCTCGGCGCGTGGCTGGCGCTTCTACCACTCCAAGCGTCCGGCGATTCGCGTCGTCCAGGTTCGCACCCAAGTCGGTTTCATGGGCCAGCCGGACGACGCCGAGGCACAGGGTGTGGCGCTGCTCGACGAGGCGCGTGGGCGCGTGGCGAACGGCATGACGGCGCCTCGCGAGACGCATCCTGCGCTGCGCGCGACGGTGAAGCCGTGACGGGCGCGGCCGAAGAGCTGCGCCGCTGGTTCGCGCCGACGGGCGCGGCGCGCCGCGTTTGCGTCGGGTGCGCCGCCGACCTCGACATGGCTCTGAGCTGGACTCCGGGGTCGCTGCGCTCGCTTGTCGTCGTTCGCGGCGAGGGCGACCTCGGCGCGTTTCTCAACGCCTGGACGATGCACGTCGAGACGACGGGCGTGCTCGTTCTCGACGGGTTCGGCGAGGGCGATCCGGGCGTCCCGCCGCTCGTCCCGTGGTGCGGACCGGACGGGCGCGTCTGGGTCCCGGCGGGGCGCGACGAGAGCGCCTTCGCGTGGCTCTGCGCCGGCTACATGGGAGATCGATGAAGCCCGACTCGCGCACCGACTTTCGTTATCAGTTCCAGTGGCTCAATGCCGAGCCGCCGATCTTGAACGTCGGGTGCGAGTCCGATCCGGCGCGGCTCTGGCTCGCTCCGGGTACGGTCAACGCCGACATCGACGACTGGTCCGGCGCGACGCCCGGCTTTCGACAACTCGACGCGACCGTCGCGCCGTGGCCCTTCGCGAACAACTCGTTCGACACGGTCGTCTTCGGCGACTCGCTCGATCACATGGAGCATCCCGAAGTCGCCCTCTCGGAAGCTCGGCGCGTGGCGCGGCGCGCCGTCGTGCTCTCGCTCCCCAAGGACGCCCCGACGCCTGCGGGCGACGCCTACGAGCCACACCTCGCCGACCTGCGCCGGATCGGCCTGCGGGCCTGCGCGCCGGGGGATCTTCACCGGCGCCACGCGCACTTCGAGCACTGGACCGAGGACCGCGTGCGCGCGCTCCTGCGCGACTTCGACCCGGGCGACGTCGACCTCGGGTCGATCCCGTCCGGGCCGCCGGCGGATCTGCATTGGTACTGGGGCGCCGTCGTCCGGCTCGACGCGGCGGCGCGGTGCGCGGCGCTCGTCGAGCAGCGTAGAATCGACCTCCCGAGCGTCTCGATCCTGTGCGCCACGTACCGCCCCGGCGGGCTCGACTTGCTCTTCGCGGGTCTGCGCGATCAGCGGTACGCCGGGCCGTGGGAGCTGGTCCTGGTCGACGAGCTGCACGCGGTGCGGCGCGATCTCGTCGCGGACATGGCGAGCAAGAGTCGCGTTCTGTGTACACACGTCCCGAACGACCGCACGCTCCATCCTCGGGACTCGACGGGGCGCGCGCACAACGCGGCGATCGTCGCCGCCTCCGGCGAGCTTTGCATCTGGCTCATGGACTACGCGCTCGTCCCGCGGCACTTCGTCGCGGCACACGTCGAGGAGCACCTCGCCTACGAGGCGCTGACGGGACGGCGCGATCTCAACGTCAACGGCGCGTTCTTGAGCGTCTGGCCGCCGCGTCGTGCGCCGCGTCTCACCTCGATGACGTCGCTCGATGCGACGAGCAAAGATGTCGTACGAGACTTTCCGCTTTCGATCTTCGAGACGACGCCGTCGCGCGAACTCGTCGAAGCGCTGCCGCTCACGAATCGCTGCTTCGACGCCGACGGCGCGTGGACGAGAACGCATCCGAACCTGTCGCAGGACGAGGCGTCGCTCTGCTTTCCTGAGGGGTGGGCGGGTCATGGCTACTACTTCATGAAGCACGATTCGATCCGGCGCGAGTGGCTCCTGCGCGCGCAGGGCAACGACGAGGCGTTTGACGGCTTGCACTGCGGGCACGACACGGAGCTGGCGCTCAGGCTCGCCGCGCTCGGCGTGCGCTTCGTGCATTCGAAGCGAGCGGTGGTTCGCGTCGTCCAGGTACGCCACCTGATGAAGCGCCTCGAAGCGCCGCCGGAGGCGCAGGCGCGCGGTGCATTGCTCCTCGAAGACACCAGGCGACGCATCGCCGACGGCGACTTCGCGCCGCGCGAGACGCACCCGAAGTTGCGCGGAGCCGCGCCGTGATCGCGCGTCACGACGAGATCCTCGCCGACCTCGAACGGCGCGCGGTGTGGCTCGTCGGCGCCGAGGTCTGGCGCGGCGGCGCGCGCGACCCGAGCCGCGAGCACATGGCGTTGAGTCTCGTCGTGATCCGGCGCGCCGAGGTCGGAGACGACGGCCTCGACCGGGAGCTACAGCGCCTCGGGCAGCACGTGGTCACGGGTGGGATGCTTTGTCTCGTCGGCTGGACGCAGGGCGAGGTCTCGTGGGCGCCACAGGTCCATCCGTGGCGCAGCGTGGACGGGCGCCTGTGGGCGCCGCTCGTCTGCGAGGGGACGCTCTTGGCTTGGCTCTGTCTCGGAGTGAGCGCCGATGGAACCTAGGAGCGTGAAGCTCGCCGAGTGCTCGATCGGCACCGAAGAGATCGAGGCCGTCGTCGAGGTGCTCAAGTCTGGCGCCTTGACCTCGGGCGAGAGAGTCCAGGCGTTCGAGCGCGCGTTTGCGTCGCAGTACGGCTTCGAGCACTGCGCCGTAGTCAACTCGGGCAGCTCGGCGAATCTACTGGCCGTCGCGGCGCTACGCGACCGGGCATGGCCGAGGCGTCGCGAAGGCGACCCGGCGCGGGTCATCGTCCCGGCGGTGACGTGGCCGACGTCGGTCTGGCCGATCGCACAGCTCGGTCTGACGCCGCTCGTCGTCGACGTGGACCCGGCGACGTGGTGTCTCGACCCGAGCCGCGCGCGCGAGGCCGCTGAGATGCCCGGCGTCGTCGGGGCGCTCCCCGTCCACGTCTACGGCAACCCTTGCGACCTCTCGTGGGTGAATCGCTTCGTCGTGCTCGAAGACTGCTGCGAGGCGCTGGGGTCGTCTCGAAGCGCTCGGTTTGTCGGCCACGTGGGAGCCTGTGCGACGTTCAGCTTCTACTTCTCGCACCACGTGACGACGATCGAGGGTGGCGCCGTCTGCGCGGACGACGACGAGTTCGACGCGCGCATTCGGCTCCTGCGCGCGCACGGGTGGGCGCGGGACTTGGGCGCTGCGAAGGCGCGCGCGCTGTACGAGCGCGCGGGGGTCGACGCGGCGATCGACCCGGCCTTCGTGTTCTACGCGATGGGGTACAACTTCCGCATGACCGAGGTGCAAGCGGCGATTGGCCTCGTGCAGCTTCGAAAAGCGGTGCGCTTCGACGCGGTGCGCAAGGCCGCGTGGCAGATGTATCGCGAGCGCCTCGGCGAGTTCGAAGACGTCTTGGCGTTCCAAGAGCCGACGGCGTACTCGGAGCCGTCTTGGTTCGGCTTCGGGATGCGCGTCCGCGAGAACGCGACGTTCAGTCGCACGGCGCTGCGCGGCTATCTCCTCGATCGAGGGATCGAATCGCGCCCCATCATCGCCGGGAACATCGCGCGCCAGCCCGGTGCGCGGGGCGTCGTCGAGGTCTTCGGCGACTTACCGGCGGCCGATGCGATCTGCGGCCATGCGTTTTCAATCGGCTGCCATCCGAGCATCACGCCGGACGACGTCGACTACGTCTACGATGTCTTTCGGAACTTCCTTTCAAGGAGGCGCACATGAGCAAGAACATCAGCCCCGCCGTCGATTTCGCTTCGGAGTGCATCGAGTTGGCGAAGAAGTACGCTCTGCGCAGCTACGTCGTCGCGGCGACCAGCGTGAACCCGATGGACGTGACGCAAGTGCAGCGGCGCGTCGCGCTCGGCTCTCTGCGCGGCGAGGGGGAGATTTCGTCGTCCGACGCGGCGATGATCATCTACGACCTCGTCAGGTGGGCGGCGCGGCATCCTGACGTGTTGGAGGCGATTCGCGCGTACGCGGCGGCAGAGGGAGAGGGCGTCGTCGAGGAGATCGCGCGGGCATGACGCCGGGTCGCATCCTCGTCGTCGGCGGCGCGTCGTTTGTCGGGTCGCACCTGATCGACTACGTCCTGCGTGAGCAGCCGAGCGTTCAAATCTTCGCCACGCGCCGCGGGCACCGAAGTGACCTCTCGAACCTCGTGCACCTCGCGCCGGGCGCGGCGGCGCTTCTCGACTTGGACCTCCTCGACGCGGGATCGATCACGCGCGCGCTCGAGGCGGCGCGGCCCGACGTCGTCTTTCACCTCGCTGCACAGTCGTTCGTCCCGGCGTCGTTCGCCGCACCCGTGGCAACGCTCGTGACGAACGCCGTGGGAACGCTGAACCTGCTCGAAGCCTGCCGATCGGTCGCTCGCGTTCACCTCTGTTCGAGTTCCGAGGTCTACGGGAACGTCCCGGGAGCGCTCGTGCCGATTCGTGAAGACGCGCCGACGAACCCCGAGAGCCCCTACGGCGTCTCGAAGCTCGCGGCGGACCGGCTCGGCGCCGTGTACTGGCGGGCGTACGGGCTTGGCGTGGTGACGACGCGGGCGTTCACGCACTCCGGGCCGCGCCGCGGCGCGCCGTTCGTCGACTCGGCGTTTTGCCGCCAGGTCGCGCTCGTGGAGAAGAATCGGCAGCGCCCGGTCCTCCATGTCGGCAACCTGGAGAGCCGGCGGACGTTTTGCGACGTGCGCGACTTGGTTCGAGCCTACTGGCTCCTCGCGACGCGGGGTGAACCCGGCGAGGTCTACAACGTCGGCGGGCACGAGACCTACGCCGTGCGCGACGTGATCGAAATGCTGCGCGCGATGACTCCCGCGCGCTTCGAGGTCGAAGTCGACGCGGCCCTCGTGCGCCCGACGGACGTCACGAACCAGATTCCGTGTCTCGACAAGATCGAGCACGCGATCTCGTGGCGCGCAACGACGCCCTACCAGAAGACGCTGCGCGACTGCCTCGACTGGTGGCGAGAGCGCGTGTGAGGGAACCCATGAGCCTTCGAGACTTCGACGTCGTCGTCTTCGCCGGTGGCAAGGGGACCCGCCTCGCTTCGGCGTGGGACGGTCCCAAGTGCCTCGCGCCCGTCGGTGGGCGCCCGTTCGTCTTCTACGTTCTCGACCAGCTCGTCGCGGCGGGAGCGAGCCGCGTCATCCTGGCGCTGGCGCATCGCGCCGACGAGGTCCGCCGCGCCATGCGCGAGACGTATTCGGCGCCGGTGCCGATCGAGATCGTCTTCTCGCAAGACGATGGCGAGCACGGCGAAGCCGGCGCGCTGCGCGAGGCGCTGGCGACGCAGATCACGCGCGACAAGCTGTTGACGCTCAATGGCGACACGTACGTCGTCGCGTCCCTGGCGACTCCCGCCAACGTGTTTGCGTGTTCGCGTCGCGCCTCGATGTGCCTCGACGATCCGGAGGGCATCTGTTCGGGCGCCGTCTTCTACCGACTCGACTCGCCCATGGTCGGCGTCGGGCCGCGGGGGCATGAACTCGGCTACGGATTCATCGACATCGGCACGCCGCGCGGCTACCGCGGCGCCCCATGCTACCTGCGCTCGCTGGGCTTCGAGGTGGCCGCGCCATGAGCGAGAGCTGCGCGCGAATGGGTTGTACGAGCATCGCAGTCTTCTTCCCCGTCGTCTTCGTGCCAGGTGCGACGAACGGCCTCGGTCCGCCCGCCGAGCTGGCGCTCGATCTTCCGGTCTGCGCGTCGTGCGCGACGAAGACGCGCGTCGAGGACGTGATGGACGACCAAGGCTTCGCGCTCTTCTGCGAGTCGCTGCGCAAGCGCGGTCTCGCCACGCCCGATCGCGCGGCGGCCCGTCTCGCGTTCGTTCCGCTCTCGCAGTCTCCTTTTCACGGGGAGGGCCTGCCGTGACCAAGCTCGCGCTCGCGTTCGCGCCCTATCGCATCTCGTTCTTCGGCGGTGGGACGGATTACCCGGCGGTCATGCGCGCGCACGGGCCAGGGGCGTTTCTCTCGGGGACGATCGATCTCGGCGTGCGCGTCCTCGCGCGCTGGCTCCCACCGAATTTCGACCACGCCGCGCGTATTGTTTGGCACGAGGTCGAGGCGGTGAGCGACTATGCGTCGATTGCTCATCCGCTCGTCCGAGCAGCGCTCGTCAAGTACGGTATCTCGCGTGGTGTCGAGGTCATCTGCATGGGCGACGCCCCGGCGCGGTCGGGTCTCGGGGCGTCGAGCGCCTTCGCGCTGGCACTCGTACTGGCGCTGCGCGCGCTGACCGGCCGTGCAGTCGACAGCGCGTCTGTGGTTCGCGACGCGCGGAGCCTCGAGCACGAAGTCCAAGGCGAGGCTGTCGGCGTCCAGGACGCCTTTGCCTCGGAGCGCGGCGGGCTTCGGCTCTGGGAGTGCACCGCGGATTCTCATGGGGCGCTGCTGAACGACAAGGCGGCTCCTTGCCACCCGGTGACGATCGGGGTTCTCGAAGAGCGCCTCGTTCTCGTCTATACCGGCCGCCAGCGCGACGCTGCGGCGGTGGCGAAGGTGCAGATCGAGACGCTCGATCGCCAAGGCGTCGCCTACAAGGCGCTGGCCGCGCAGGCGCATGAGGGATACGACATCTTGCGCCGCGCCGAGGGCGACGCGCGCGCTCTCGCTGCGATAGGCGACATGCTCGACGCGGCGTGGCGGCTCAAGAAGGAAGTCGCGCCGCTCGCCTCGACGCCCGAGATCGACGCGCTCTACATACGCTGTCGCGAAGTCGGCGCGACGGGTGGAAAGCTCCTCGGCGCAGGCTCGGGTGGGCACTTCCTGCTCTACGTCGAGCCGGGGCGGCGCGAGGGCGTCGTTCGTGCGGCGCTGGAAACGCCCGGAGCCCGAATCGTCGCGTTCCACTTCGCCTCGCGCGGCGCTACCATCCTCGCGACCGAGACGTGAGCCGTGCCAACCGACCTCGACATCCTCTTCGTCCACCCCGGCCACCGGGCGAGCGTCTACCAGGGGCTCGGCGCCGAGCTGAGCGCCGTCTCGACGCCGGTCTGGTGCGCGATGGCGGCGTCGGTCGCGCGGGCTGCGGGGCTTCGCGTCGCGATTCTCGACTGCGAGGCGGAAGACCTGATCGTCGCCGACGCGGCGCGCCAGATCGTCGAACGCGCGCCCAAGCTCGCGGCGATCGTCGTCTACGGGCACCAACCGAGCGCCAGCGCCCAGAACCTTGCGTTCGCCGAGCGGCTTCGCTCCGAGGTCGGAGCGCGTAGCGGTGGCCGGCAGAAGCAGCTCCTCATGGGTGGCGTCGTCGCGACGCTCTGGCGAAGCCTCATCGCTTGCGAACAGAACTCTGCCGTGACGGGCGTTTGTGCCGCACGAGGCGACGGCGTCTGGACGGCCATCGGGCTTGCCCAAGCGCTGCGCGCGGGCACGGACTCGTTCGACACGTTGGATTGCGTGCCGGGGCTTGTGTGGCGCGACTCGACGACCGAGACGTGCATGGCGCGCGTCGCCGACAAGCCTCTCGACTTCGTCCCGACGCTCGCCTACGACCTCCTGGACTCGACGAAGTACCGCGCCCACAACCACCACGCCCTGACCGGGCCGCGAGCGCCCTATGCGTCGATCTACGCATCGATCGGGTGCCCGTGGCGCTGCACGTTCTGCTGCATCGAGGCGCCTTTTCGCGACGGGACCCCGGGCTCGACGCCGGGACGAAACCCTTACCTCTTGAAGCCGGTCGACGCCGTCGTGCGCGAGATCGACTGGCTCGTCGAGCACCGGGGCGCCCGGACGATCCGATTCGACGACGAGATGTTCGGCCTGTCGCGCCCGTGGGTGATGGAGCTATGCGCAGCGCTTGCGTCTCGGCCCTATGCCGATTCGCTGAACCTGTGGGCCTATGCGCGCGTCGACACGGTCCGGCTCGAAGACCTGCCGCGCCTGCGCCGAGCGGGCTTCCGGTGGCTTTGCTACGGCATCGAGTCGGCGAGCGAAGCCGTGCGCGACGGCGTCTCGAAGTCGGGCTACACGAACGCGCGCGTCGTCGAGGTCGTGCAGGCGACCGAAGCCGCGGGAATCGAAGTCCTCGCGAACTACATCTTCGGGCTTCCCGACGACACGTTCGAAACGATGCAGGAGACGCTCGACCAAGCCTGTGCGCTCAATGCCGCGTGGGCCAACTTCTACGTCGCGCTCCCGTACCCGGGAAGCGCCCTCTACGACCAGGTCGCGCTGGAGACGCCGCAACGCCTGCCGTCTTCGTGGCTCGGGTACTCGCAGCACAGCTACGAGACGACGCCGCTTCCGACGAAGCACCTCGCGCCGCGCGACGTCCTCGCGTTTCGCGACGAGGCCCATCGGCGCTACTTCGGCCGGCGGGCCTACCTCGACAGGATCGAGCGCAAGTTCGGCGCCGAGGCGCGCGCCGAGGTCGAGAAGATGAACGCTTTGAAGCTCAAGCGCCGACTCCTCGGAGATGACCCATGACGCCAGCGCTCACCTCGGCGCTCGAAGCGCGGCTCGAAGACCGCGCGCTCTGGCTGCGCCGGACGGTGCTCGAAATGGCCGTGCGCGCGAAGTCGGGACACATCACGACGGCCTTCTCGCAGGCCGAGATCCTGTGCGTGCTCTACTACGGCGGCTGGCTCAGAGTCGACCCGAAAGACGCAAAATGGCCCGAGCGCGATCGATTCATCTTGTCGAAGGGGCAAGGCGGCCTCGGGCTCTACCCGGTCCTCGCCGATCTCGGCTTCTTCTCGCGTCGCGAGCTGGACGACTTCGCGGGCCGCGGGAAAATTCTAGGCGTTCACGCCGAATGGAACATTCCGGGCGTCGAGATCATCTCGGGGTCGCTCGGGCACGGGCTTCCCATCGCGACGGGGATCGCGACGGCCTTGAAGCGCGACGGGAACCCCGCGAAGGTCGTCGTGCTCCTCGGCGACGCCGAGCTCTACGAGGGCTCGAACTGGGAAGCTGCGCTCTACGCGGCCCACGCCGGGCTCGACAACATCGTCTGCGTCGTCGATTGCAACGGCCTCGGGACGATCGGCTACACGGACGAGCGCGCGCGAGGTGACAACGCCGAGAAGACCGACGGGCCGGATCTCGGCAGCGTCGCGGACAGGTTCTCCGCGTTCGGCTTTACGCCTCGCATCATCTCGGACGGCCACGACTTCGGCGCGCTCTGGGCCGGCTTCGAGTGGGCGTGGACGACACGCAGCTCGCAGCCGCGCGTCGTCGTCGCGCGCACGAAGAAGGGCAAGGGTTGTCGTGTCTTCGAAGACAAGAAGGGCTGGCACTATCGCGTGCCGAGCGGCGCCGACCTCGTCTCGGCGCGGTGCGACCTCGGCCTGCCCGAAAACGGCTTTCCGGGTCCGGTGAGCGAGCTGACTTCGGGGGCGACGCCATGAGCGACGACGCGCGTAGGGTCGAATCGACACCACGCATCATCGGCATGCGCGACGCCTTCTTCGAGCGGCTCTTCGAGCTGTTCAAGGCCGACGAGCGGTGCTTTTTCATCACGGCGGACAACGGCGCGCCGACGATGGACCGATTCGCGCAAGAGCTGCCCGAGCGCTTCGCGACGGTCGGCATCGCCGAGCAGCAGATGCTCGGGATGGCCGCCGGGCTCGCCATCGAGGGCTTCAAGGTCTACTGCTACGCCATCGCGCCGTTCGTCACGACGCGCGTGCACGAGCAGGTGAAGCTCGACCTGTGCGCGCACGACCTCGACGTGTGTCTCGTCGGCGTCGGCGCCGGCTACGCCTACGACGTCATGGGGCCGTCGCATCACACGATCGAGGACATCTCGATCCTGCGCGTGTACCGCAGCATGCACATCTGGAGCCCGCCCGATACACCGACGGCGCGGGCGCTCGCGGATCTGACCCATGCGCGCCACGGCCCGCAGTACGTCCGCCTCGACCGCACCGGGCTGCCGGATCTTCCGAGTGCGCGCCTTGCGTCTTCGCCGGACGGCGTGCGCGTATTCGGACTCGAGAGCGGCACGAACGTCTGCGTCGTCTCGACCGGCGCCATGACGCACGTCGCGCTCGACGTCGCCAAGCGGCTCGGAGATCGCGGTCTCTCGACTCGCGTCGTCGACGTCTTCGCCGTCGGACCCGACGTGGAGAGCGCTCTCCTCGACGTCACGGCGAAGGCCGGCAAGATCGTCACGCTCGAAGAGCACGTCCTCGCCGGAGGCTTCGGGTCTTGGGTCCTCGAAGTCCTGAACGACGCCGATCGCTTGCAGTCCGTCGTGCGGCTCGGCGTGCCGGGGACGTTCACGTTCGACTACGGCGGCCGGGAGGCCATTCGCGAGAAGTACGAGCTCACGGCGGCGCAAGTGACGGAGCGCATCGTGGAGCGCCTCGGTGCCGGGCCATGAACGAAACGGCACGCGTCCTCGTGACGGGCGGTTCGGGCTTCATCGGGCGAAGGCTCGTCGAGGCGCTGCGTGTCTCGGGTCGCTACGAAGTTCTCGCGCCGACGCGCGTCGAGGTGGACCTCGAAGCGCCCGGCGTCGAGAACGAGATCGTCCGACTGCGGCCTGACGGTCTCTTCCACCTCGCCGCGTACTTCGGCGGTGTTCACTTCGTGCGCGCGAACTCCGGCAGCGTCGCGCGGCGCAGCGCCATTGTGAACCGCGCGGTCATGTTCGCGGCGAACCGGCTTCCGGGTCTTCGTGTCGTCGTCGCCGGCAGCGCCTGCATGTACCCGTCGAGCCTCGTCGTGCCGGGCGTCGAGCCGGAAGCGCTCGTCGGCGCCATGCACGAGAGCGTGAGCCTGTTTGGCGAGACGAAGCGCGAACTGGCCCGCTGGGCGCTTCGGCACGGTCACACCGTGCCGATCTTCTCGACGGTCTACGGGCCGGGCGATTGCATCCAGGACCCGCTGCGCTGCCACTTTCTCGGAGGGCTTCTTGGCCGAATCGAGGCGGCACGCCTTGCAGGTGCAGGCGCTGTCGACGTGTGGGGCACGGGGCGGTCCGTGCGCGACATCGTCTACGTCGACGACGCGGTCTCGGCGCTTGTGCACCTCTTCGAGGAGCCACACTGCGGCGCCTTCAACGTCGCGTCGGACGACATGCCGCGCTCGATCGCCGACTACGCGCAGGCCGTCTGCGCCGCCGTCGGGTACGAAGGCGACTTGCGCTTCGATCCGGCGCTGCCCGACGGCCAGCACTACAAGGCGCTCGACACGCGCAAGATCCGCGCGACGGGCTGGCGCCCCGCGACGCCGCTCGACGCGGGTCTGCGCGCCACGGTCGCCTGGATGAGAGGGAAAGCATCGTGAGCGACGGCATGACCGAGCGCGAGGAGGAGATGCCGACCGACGCGCGGCGCGCCCCGGCGGCCTACTTCGATCGCATCCGCTCGGCGCTCTCGTGCGTAGTCTTTCGCATCGCGGGGCGCGACGCGAGCCGCGACGAGGCGCTCGACGCGCTGGCGGCGCTGCTCGACCGGCGCGGGCGCGACGCCGTCGCACTCTTCGGGAACGGCGGGTCGGCGTCGATCGCGCAGCACGTCGCCGTCGACCTCGCGACGCAGGCGGGCGTCCGGGCGCTCGCGCCGACGGCCGATGCGGTGTTCGCCACGGCGGCGGCGAACGACTACGGCCAGCGGGACGGCTTCGCGCGCATCCTGCGCCTCGTCGCGGCGCCGGGTGATACGATCGTCGCGATGAGCTGCTCGGGACGCAGCGTGAACATCGTCGAGGCCGTCCGCGCGGCGAAGGCGCTCGGCTTGCCCGTCGTGGCGCTCTCCGGGTTCGACGGCGACAATCCCCTTCGGGGCCTCGAAGCCGCCGTCGACGTCCATGTCGAATCGCACGACTTCGGCGCGGTGCAGGTCGCGCACCTCGCCGTGCTGCACGCGGCGGTCGACGCCGTCGCCGCTCGGAGGCGCGCGGCGTGAAGCACGTCCTCATCGTCGAGGACCACGTCGAGCGCGCGGCGCTCTTGCGCGAGGCGCTGCTGCGCATGTCGACACCGCTCGACCTCACGCAGACGACGACCGCGCGTCAGGCCGTCGCAGCGCTCGTCGACCGCCCGTTCGGCGTCGTCCTGCTCGACTTCGACTTCGACCTCGACGGGACCTTGGCCCTCCTCGACACCGGGAGCGGTGCCGACGTCGCCGCCGAGATCGTCCGGCGCGGCGGGCCGCCAGTCGTCGTGCACTCTCGCAACTTCATGCAGGCGCAGGCGGTTGTCGCGCTTCTTCTGCGCCACGACATCGCCGCCGCGTGGGTTCCGCTCGCCGGGCGGCTCGCGGTTCAAGCACCGGCTGTCGCCGCGACGGCGCTCGCGTTATGCGACCACGCCAAAAAGAGGAGCTGAGCGAGATGGCCTTCGACGAGATCGTGGTCGACATCCAGGCGGAGCGCGCCCACCAGGATCGGACCTACCGCGAGCGCAACGCTCGCCACTCCGTGTCGGACTGGCTCGGAGTCCTCATCGAGCGCATGGGGCATCTTGCCGCCGCGGCGTCGAGCCGCGACTTCCCGTGGCTCCGAGAAGAATGCGTGAAGCTCGCCGCGACGGCCACCGCCATCGTCGAGCACCTGCCGGGGCTCGTCGGGACGGTCGGCGAGCAGGGCGCCTACGTCGAGCTGGAGCACGTCGACACCGACCGCGCGAAGATCATCCAGCGCGTCGTCGAGCCGCCGGCCGACGCGGTGCTCGTCACGACCGGCGCCAAGCGGGCGTGGATCTCGAACGGGCGGGTCTACGTGCACCGGGGATGAAGCGCCTCGCCATCGTCATGCCGCCGAGCGAGATGCTCGCGGACGATCGGGTCTTCATCTACATCGGCCCGGTCCAGATCGCGACGGTCGCACGCGACGTCGGACGCTGGGACGTCCAAGTCGTCGACCTGACGGGCCACGCGCTTCGATGCGAGGCGGCCAAGCGCCGCGAGAGGACGGACGATGGCGGCGCCGAGTCGGGGCGCGGCGCGCTCAGGGGCGCCGTGAGCGAGCAGCGCTTCGAGTACCACGCCGGCCCGGCGTGCCTCGTGGAGACGTGGGAGAACGCGGAGCGCGAGATCGCGGCGCTCTGCGATCCGGACGTCGTCGGCGTGTACGCGCTCTCGTGCCAGGTCCACGCGGCGGTGAAAATCTTGGGTCTCGTCCGGCGTCATCACCCGAGGGCGAAGACGATCCTCGGCGGCCCGCACGTCGCGATGGCGCCCGAGGCCGCCTCGACGCTCGGGTTCGACCACGTCGTCGCGGACCTCGGCGGCGGCGGCGGCGGCGAGGCGCCGCTCTTGCGGCTCCTTGCCCGGATCGGCCGCGGGCTCGACGCGCCGTCGATCGTCCGCGCCGTCCCGAACGACGTCGCGCTTCACCACTGGCCGTGGGCCGACCGGGCGCTGGTCGACGTCGAGAGCTACCGCTACCTGCTCAACGGCGAGCGCGCGGCGACGGTCGTGACGCAGCGCGGGTGCTCCTTCATCTGCTCGTTTTGCAGCCACACCGAGTTCTACCGCCGCGTCGACTTTCGCGACCCGTCGCACGTCGAGGCCGAGCTGGACGAGCTTCGTAGTCGCTTCGGCTACCGCGCTGTCATGGCCTACGACGACGAGACGAACCTGAACCGGCGCCACTTCGAGGCGCTGTGCGACGTCTTCAAGCGCGGCGGCTGGCTCTGGCGTGGATTCATCAAGAGCAACCTCTTCGACGAGGATCAGGCACGCCTCGCCGCCGAGAGCGGCGCCGTCCAGCTCTGCACCGGGGTCGAGTCGGCCGACGACGCGATGAAGCGCCACATCGCGAAGAAGAGCACGGTCGACGACGACACGCGCTTCGTGCGACTGTGCCTGGAGCACGGCATCGCGCCCAAGTGCTTCTCGATCGTGGGCCTCGCGGGCGAGAGCGCGGAGACCGCGGCGAAGCTCGAAGCGTGGCTCCTCGCACGCATCGAAGAGGGCCTCGTCGACTTCGACGTGACGATCAACACGCCATACCCCGGGACGCGGCCGTTCGACGACCTGATGGCGACGGGCCTCCACGTCGCGACGCCGGAGCACGGCTTGCGTCTCGTCAAGCGCCCCGACTTCGTGGGGTCGACCGTTCATTACAAGACGCGCCCCGGCGACTACGTCGCGCTGATCGAGACGTTCGACCCTCGGACGGGCGAGACGCTGCTCAGCGCGGCGCAGCTCGTCGCGTGGCGCGAGCGCATCGACCAGACCTGCCGCGACGCCGTCGCGAAACGCGGTGCGCGGCGGGCGACCTCGAACCGAGAGGAGGGCTGACGCGATGCCGGAGGCGCTCAAGAAGCCTCGCCTCGTCTTTCTGCACCAAGGGTTTCGCGGAGCGAAGCACCGCTGCAAAGCCTGTGGCGAGCAGGAGCCCATCGTCGTCGACTTCGCCCGGCGGCGGCTCGACGTCGAGGTCTTGAAGTCCAACATCTTCAAATCGGGACGCTTCTACGCCGAGCGCTTTCCCATCAAAGGCACACCTGCGTTTGCGCTGCACGTCCCGGGCGACGAGACGCCGCGCGTCGCCGACCGCGTCTTCGAGGACACGCACGACCTCGCACGCTGGGTCGACGGGGAACTCGCCCGCGCGCCGCAGCGCACCATCGAGACGCCACGCGCGCCTGAGCCCGAACCACCCAAAGCGGCCTGATGACGCCGCGGCGACTTGGCACGTGACGACTACGCTTCAAGAAGCACTCGTGCTCGTCGCGCTCTGGGGCCTCGCGGGTGCCGGCGTCGCCCTCGTGTGGCTTGCGCTTCCGTGGCCGAAGTCGAGCCGCGCCCTCAAGCCCCTCGGATGCGCCGTGTGCATGGCGGGATGGGGCACGGGGCTCGTCGCGTTGGCGTGGTCGCATGAGGGAGGTGTAGGCGGACTCGCGCTCGCCACGCTCGCGGCGCTCGCCTTGCCGCGCGGCGCGTTGATGTGGCGCGCCTTGCTTGTTGCGGGCGGTGGCACGTTCTTGCTCGCCGGCGTCATCATCGCGGCGCGTCGCCATGGCGCAGGACTCGCCGAGGCGGCGTGTCTGTGGGCCGCCGCGTGGGCCGTCGCCGCGGCGGTCGTCTCGATCGCGTGGCGCGAGCCCGCGGCGCCGGCCGATCTCGATCGGGACCTGCCGCGCTGATCAGCCGCGGCGACGGCGCCGGTTCGCGAACCAGACCCACACGAGCGCGCCGAGCCCGGCGACGGCGACGCCCGCGACGGCGATCTTGAGCGCGTTTCGGCGCTGCTCGGCGAGACGAGCCTGCACTTCTTGGCGCGCCAGCTCGCGCCGGGCGCGCGGCGCGTCCTGGACGTCGGCCTCGGCCGACGTCGCGTCGCCGAGCCCGCTGCGCGTCGCGAACCTTTCGCCGTGGAACTTCATGCGGCGGCTCGCTGGACGGAGGCGATTATCGCGCGATGTGCGCCGCCCGAGAGCGCGGACCCTCGCGGCGCCGTCCAGCGCCCGAGGAGATAGCCCCCGAGCGCGAAGATTCCGAGCGCCGCGACGGCGCCGACGCCAGCCTTCCACGCGAGGCGCTTCCAGGCGTCCGGGTCGGGCCGTCCGAACGGAGCAAAGCGCTTCTCGCCGTAGGGACCGCGCAGGGTGATTGCCGGCTGGAGAAAGCGCGCGAGGCGGTCTCCGGCACCGCGGCGCTCCTTCTTTTTCTTCCTGGGCGGGCCGGGTGGCGGGATGATTTCGGCCTTGCGCTCCTTGCGAACCTTGATGCGCTGCGCCGGCGCGATGGCTGTCTCGATCGTGACGTCGTAGACCAGCTCGCCCGCGAGGTCCGAGAGGTCCAAGTCGCCCGAGTCGTCGATGACGTCGGGGTCGAGGCCGAGCTGGGAGAGGAACGCCCGAGCGATTGGAGCGGTCGCTGCGGGGATGCGCGGCATCCTTTATACTGTCGCAGGATGAAACACGGAGGGCAAGCTCCCATGACGCCTCGCCTCGCAGCGCTCGTCTTCGCCGGGCTGATCGGCTTCGCCTCGGCGCTGGCCGTCGGCGTCGTGTCGTCGGTCCGCGCCGGCACGGCCGACAACTACTTCCTGAACGGGTCCGACGCCATGCGCTTCGCGGTGACCAAGGCGAATGCCTCGAGTGCCGACACGACCGAGGG
>ERZ1292623.407-Hain-H51-01um-R1-407-length-46850-cov-13_pt2 | contig 32181 bp, 39 predicted proteins | sample MGYA00564398_ERZ1292623 | MGnify/ENA primary metagenome ERZ1292623 (study PRJEB36523, sample SAMEA6512633) | groundwater metagenome | collected 2019-01-07 | study: AquaDiva: Metagenomics assemblies of 32 groundwater samples
ACTAATTCTTCGGCTAACGACGCGACGCTTTCAAAACCCTTTTCTTTGACTTCCCTCGGCAACGGGCCAAAGACTCGGGTTCCTTTGGGTTCCAGCTTTTCATCAATCAAAACTACCGCGTTATCGTCAAAACGCACGTAAGAGCCGTCCACCCGGCGCAATACTTGTCTCTGCCGAACCACTAATGCCCTAACAACATCTTTTTTCTTGATCGCCTTGCCCGGTTCCGCGATTTGAACTGAAGCGACAATAATGTCACCCACTCTGGCGTAACGTTTTCTGGAGCCGCCCAAAATCCTAAAACAGCGAACTATTTTGGCGCCGCTATTATCCGCAACTTTTAAAATGGAACGTTCTTGGATCATGTTTTTACTTCGTTTAATCAACGAATAACGAATCTGTTCCGAATTTACGAATTCGTTTATTCGTAAGGGATTCGCTATTCGTTGATAATTATATTTTTTGTATAATCTTCCATCTCTTTTCTTTTGACATCGGCCTGGTTTCTTCAATTATCACCCTATCCCCCGTTTTGTATTCTTTGTTTTCGTCGTGGGCTTTGAATCTCCGGGTAACTTTATAATATTTAAGATATTTCGGGTGCTGTCTTTCATGAATAACCTCAACAACCGCGGTTTTCTGCATTTTGTCGGACACTACTATGCCTTGTAATTTTCTTCCTGCCATATTATTTGTTTATTAAAGTTAAAGATTGGGCTATCAACCTTTTTAATTTCTTGATTTCCCGAACATTCTTGACCTTGCCCGCGGCTAAATCGGTCCTTAAAGACCACAACTTTTCGCGGCTTTCCGCCACCATTTTTTGCAAGGATTCGGAAGACTGATTTTTTAATTGTTCTTTTTCTTTCTTTAACATATTGTTATTGCTTTATGACTATTCTGGTTCTCACCGGAAGTTTGAAACCGGCTAATCTCAATGCCTCTTTGGCAACTTCCGGCTTTACGCCATCCATTTCAAAAAGCATCCGTCCCGGTTTAACCGGAAAAGAATAATGGTCTACCGGCCCTTTGCCGCCGCCCATAGTTAATTCCGGCGGCCTCTTGGTAATCGGTTTATCGGGAAAAATTCTAATCCACACTTTGCCTTCTCTTTTAATAAAATTGCTGATAGTTCGGCGGGCGGCTTCAATTTGGCGCGAAGTAATCCAAGCCGAACTTTCCGCCTTCAAGCCAAAATTTCCGTAAGCTAAAGCAACGCCGCGAGTTTCAACTTTTCTTGATAGGGATCGCCCCTTCTGCCATTTTCTATGTTTTACTTTCTTTGGAACCAACATATGTTTATTTATTGAATACTTCTCCTTTATAAATCCAAACCTTTACGCCGACAGTTCCATAAGTATTGAAAGCAGTCGCTTCTCCATAATCAATATTGGCTCGCAACGTTTGAAGCGGCAGTTTTCCTTTGGACAGCCATTCGCGGCGGGCAATTTCTGCGCCATCAAGGCGGCCCGACAACTTCACTTTCATGCCCTGAACTTCCCGATTCTGCATGTTTAGTTCAATATATTTCTTGATAGTTCGGCGAAACGGCAGACGTTTCTCCAAATCCCAAGCGATAGATTGCGCTATATATTGAGACGAGGCTTCCGATCTCTTTAATTCCTCTATATTCATGCTCAATGAGAATTTCGGCTGAGTGACGCCGGCTTTTTTTCTTTTATTAAATAATTTCTTGAGGGCGGACTCTAAATCTTTTGTAAGGTCCTCTATGCCTTTTCCGCCGCGGCCGATAATCAAACCCGGCTTGGCCGCTTTTATGAATACCCGAAAAAGGTTGTCGGCCGCTCTTTCAATTTCCACGCGCACTAATCCAGCCGCTCCAATTTTATCATTAATGAGCCGGCGGATTAAAACATCTTCTTCTAACTGTTCTTTGTAGTTCCCCTTTTTAGGAAACCAGCGGGAAGTCCAGTTATTGATGATGCCGAGACGATATGAAAATGGCCTAATTTTATTTCCCATGATAAAGTTTATACGCTCTTTCTCCTAAATAATCTCCTGAAAAATCCGGCCTTTTCTTTCGGTTTTTCTGATTTTGCCTCGGAAATCTTTGGTTTTATCTCTTTTTTAGGTTTAGTTTTTGCGGATTTAACCGGCGGGTTAATCACAAATCGGCTTGGCAAAACTCGTTCTCGTTCTTCCAGTACTAAAGTAACGTGGCTCATTTTCTTTTGAAGAGGCGTCGCTCTGCCCTGCGCTCTCGGCAAGGACCGCTTAAGCATCGGCCCCTGATTGACCAAAATTTTGGAGATTACTAATTTTTCCGCGCTTAATTTTTGATTATTTTTAGCATTAGCCATGGCTGACCTTAAAAGTTTTAATAATGGCTTGGAAGATCTTTGAACGCGCAATAAAAGCTGGGCTTCCGCTTCCGAAGCCGACAGGCCTCTTAAAGTATCCGCGATTAACCTCACCTTCCGCGGGGCTATTTTCAAATAATTTAGTTGCGCGATTTGTTGTTTCATAGTGAGCTTGCTAAACCTATTTTTTGGCGGCTTCTGTTCCGGCCTTCGCCGCTTGAGCTTTCTGCGCCTCGGCTTGGGCTTGCGAAGCTTCTAATTCACGCTGCATTTTGCCGCCATGCTTAACGAATTTTCTGGTAGCGGAAAACTCTCCTAATCGGTGGCCGACCATTTCTTCTTTAATCATGACTGGAACAAAAATCTTGCCGTTGTAGACGCCAAAAGTAAACCCGACCATTTCTGGGGCAATTTCTGAAGCGCGAGACCAAGTTTTGATTATTGTTTGGTCTCCCTGTTTCAGTTTAGATACTTTTTTTAATAATTTTGGATCAACAAACGGACCCTTTTTTGAACTTCTGCTCATAGTTGTTTTTTGTATTTTTCTAAGTAACCAAGTAACAAATCAACGCACCTTCGGCCTTCTCTGTAAAATAAACTTTGTGGACCATTTTTTCTTGTGGCGAGTCTTGTGGCCTCCGGTAACCTTGCCCCACATTGTTTTCGGCCGGCGGGTGCCTCTTGGCTGAGCGCCTTCGCCGCCGCCATACGGATGATCCACTGGGTTCATGGCGGAACCGCGAACAGTCGGGCGAATGCCTAAATGCCTGGATTTGCCGGCTTTTCCAATGTTGACCAAATTATAATCAGGATTGGAAACTTGTCCAATGGAAGCCATTCCTTCAGAAGATACTTTTCTAATCTCTTTTGAAGACAGCCTTAAATCGGTATAGCCGCCTTCGTGGGCTAATATTTCCGCGTAAGATCCGGCAGAACGGGCCAATTTGCCCCCGCCGCCGGCTCTCATCTCAACATTGTGGACAAAATAGCCGACCGGAATATTTTTCAGAACTAAACGGTTGCCCGGTTTTAAAACAGCGCTGGCAGAAACGACAATTTCATCGCCAACTTTTATCTCTTTGGGAGCTAAAACATATCGGCGTTCGCCGTCTTTATATAAAATTTTACAAATGAACGCCGTCCTGTAGGGATCGTACTCTACGGTTTCAACTTTGGCGGGAACGTCCCGTTTTTCCTGCCGGAAGTCAACCAAACGATACAATTTTTTATTGCCGCCGCCCTGATGGCGAACCGTAATGACTCCCCTGTTATTTCTTCCGGAATGAGTTTTTAATCTCACAGTTAAAGACTTCTCCGGCTTAGAAGCGGTCAAAACCGACGCGTATTCTACTACGCTCATTTGTCTCCGTGATGGACTTGTGGGTTTATATGGCTTCATATTAAGTGAAGATAGTATTTAGTCATGGCTAATGAGGCAGTATATCTAACTTCTGCCCTTCTTTTAACGTGACGATGGCTTTTTTATAGCCGGGTTTTTTGGTAAAATTTCTGCCGATTCTGCGGGGCTTTGGCCGAGTATTAATAACATTGACTTTTTCCACCTTCACTTTATAAATTCCCTCAACGGCCTTCTTTACTTCCGGCTCATTGGCAATCTCGTCAATCAAAAAAACATACTTTCTTAAAGCGCTCATTTTCATTGCCTTCTCGGTAATTATTGGGTTTTTTATTAAATATTTATTCACCCCGTTAGAAACGGAACCCAATATCTTCTTATTTTCTTTATTTTTTGTCATATTTTTATGTTTCCCGTTTGCGTCGGACGTCTTGTTTGGCGCCGTTTCTGACGGGGTTCATCTCATTTTATCTTCTTCATTTTATTTCGCTGACGGCGCGCTGTTCAATTAAAACATTTTTATGTTTTAGCAAAGAGTCAACATTTAAAGAATTGGCGTCAAGCGCGATAATTTTTGGGATATTTCTGGCCGCCCTTGCCAACAGCTTATTCTCGCTGGAACGGACAACAACGGCGCTAATCTTTTTATCGCTTAAAATAGATTTTAATCCTGAAAATAAAATTTTTGTTTTGGGAGTTTCTAAATTAAGAGAATCCACCACTTTTACTTCGCCATCCGCCAATTTTCTGGAAAGCAGAGAATGAAGCGCCGCCCTGACCATCTTTTTATTAATCTTTTGTTCATAATTGCGGTTTTTATTCGGACCGTGCGTAACGCCGCCGCCTCTCCAAATTGGAGAACGGATAGAACCATGCCGGGCCCTTCCAGTATGCTTTTGTTTCCACGGCTTTCGGCCGCCGCCGCTCACTTCGCCTCTGCCCTTGGCGTGCGCCCACAGTCCATGGCGATTGGCTATCTGCGCCAGTAAAACCTGATGCACTAAATCAGGATTCCACTTGGAACCAAAAATATTTTCCGGCAAATCCGCTTCCGCAACTGCTTCGCCTTTTAAATTGTAGACTTTTGTTTTCATATAGGACTTATAGGCTCTATAGTTTGCAAATTTCTACTTTTCCGCCGCTGTTTCCGGGTATCGCGCCCCGAATCAACAAAACTTTTTCTTCGGCTTTAATATCAACGAGCTTAAGGTTTTTCAAAGTTGCTCTTACCGCGCCCATATGGCCAGCCATCCTTCGGCCCGGCAAAACACGCTGGGGAGTTGTATTGCCAATAGAACCGGGGCCGCGATGGCGGTTTTTTTGTCCGTGAGTCTTGGGACCGCCGTGAAAACCATGCCGTTTAACAACGCCTTGGAAGCCGTGTCCTTTAGTAATGCCGCTGACCTTCAATAAATCGCCTGATTTCAGAGTTGAAAAATCGCCAGTTTCTATTTTGACCGGCGTTATTCCAAATGCCTTGTCGTCTTTGAAGACTTGGGTCATTCTTAACTTTTTACCTGTTAATTTTTCCATGAATTTTTTCACATATTAACAAAAACACCCAGAGCATAGGCCCCGAGTGTCTTTGCTCACTAATAGTTATCCATTCTACATCATTTTAATTTCTATGTCTACTCCGGAAGGAAGGTTTAACTGCGACAGCGCTTCTATTAATGCCTGATTAGGATTGAGAATATCTATTAATCGCTTATGAACTCTTAATTCAAACTGTTCCCGGGAGTTCTTATCCACGAAAGTTGATCTGTTGACAGTATACTTCTTGATCTCTGTCGGCAGAGGCACGGGACCCAGTACTTCAGCGTCATGACGCTTAGCAGTTTCCACAATCTGGCGGCTGGAGTTATCAATCAATTTATGATCGTAAGCTTTAATCCGCAGACGAAGTTTTTCTTTTTCGGCTTCTTTTTTAGCCATTATTTGTTAATCTTCAGCACTACTCCAGCGCCTACGGTCTTGCCGCCCTCGCGGATAGCAAACCTTTGCTTTTCTTCCAAGGCAACTGGCGCGATAAGTTGAACGCTGACTTTAACCGTGTCTCCCGGCATAACCATCTCCATGCCAGCCGGCAAAGTAACTTCTCCGGTAACATCGGTGGTGCGAATATAAAATTGCGGCTTATATCCTTTAAAGAACGGGGTATGCCGGCCGCCTTCCTCTTTGCTTAATACATAAACTTCAGCTTCAAATTCCGTGTGAGGATTAACGCTTCCCGGCTTTGCGACAACTTGGCCGCGTTCAACATCTTCTTTCTTTAATCCGCGGAGTAAAACTCCAACATTGTCTCCAGCGCGTCCTTCGTCCAATAATTTATTGAACATTTCAATTCCCGTAACGACAGTTTTTTGAGTTGGCTTTAAGCCGACAATTTCTACTTCCTCGTTAACTTTAACGACTCCTCTTTCGGCGCGGCCGGTGACAACAGTGCCGCGGCCTTCAATTGAAAAAATGTCTTCAATTGGCATTAAGAACGGCTTGCTGATATCCCTAACTGGTTCCGGAATGTATTCGTCCAAAGCTTTTATCAAATCTAAAATTGGCTTAGCGTCAGGATCGTCAACGGATTTAACGTTAAGAGCTTTTAATCCAGATCCCCTAATAACCGGAATAGTATCGCCCGGAAAATCATATTTCTTCAAAAGTTCTCTGACTTCAGATTCAACAAGATCAATTAATTCCGGATCATCAACCATATCTACTTTATTTAAGAAAACGACCAGAGCGGGAACGCCGACTTGGCGGGCAAGTAAAATGTGCTCTCGGGTTTGAGGCATTGGACCGTCAGCGGCGGAAACAACCAAAACAGCGCCATCCATCTGGGCGGCTCCAGTAATCATGTTTTTAATATAGTCAGCGTGTCCCGGAGCGTCTATGTGGGCATAATGCCGTTTCTCGGATTCGTATTCAGAATGGTGCAAAGCAATAGTAATACCGCGCGCTTTTTCTTCTGGAGCGTTATCAATATCGTCAACTTTTTCTTCTTTCTTCGCCCAACCTTTCAAATAGAGGACATGGGTAATAGCCGCGGTTAAGGTTGTTTTTCCGTGGTCAACGTGTCCAATTGTTCCGACATTTAAGTGCGGCTTAGTGCGCACAAATTTCTCTTTTTCCGCCATATTTGTCTAAAATTTATTGATAAATTTTGGGCTGTTCGCGACTTTTTTTATTAAACGGCTTGCCTGCGTTAAAACTTCGGCAGACAAGCAATAATCCGATTCTACACAATACCCTCAACCTTTGTCAATAGGGGTGGGACTATTCGACCCGCGCGCATCGCGTGATTAGTTATAGCAAAATTAGTGCGGGGTTATTGTTTGGCAGCCAAAAATCATTCGCCATTCGGCTTTGATTTTTGGGCCAAGCCAATAAAAAAAGTCCCTAATTCTTAGGGACATACCAAACGGCAACATCTAAACGGCCGTTTCCTGATGTTTGAGTGTACCCGATCATCGCCGTCATGCCGGAATAATTATCTTGAAGCCATTTATTAACATCCGATTCTAGTTTTTGAACATCTTCCTGGGACTTAACCTCTTGGGAAAAAAGTTTCATTTGGAGCGTAGGAGAGAATTTTCCATTAAAATTCGTAATGACAGCCGTTTGCGCTTCAGCGCTATTGCCCAGATGAGTGGTTGCGTATATAAACAAAGCGATACAGGCAATGAAAGGAATTAAAAAGGCAATTAAAGGCATTCCGCCTTGTCTGCTCATAACACCTCCAGAAAATAAAAGAACAAAGACATTATAACAAACACGGAAAAAATAAGCAACTATGATTAAGACTGCTCTACTTTTTTCCTTCCTTAATCAAGGCAGTAATATTCGCTGGAACTTCCTGATAACTGTCAAATTCCATGGTAAAACTGCCGCGGCCCTGCGTCATTGAACGAAGCTTGGTCGCGTAACCAAACATTTCTGAAAGCGGGACTTTGGCGTCTATAATCTTTACTCCCATGCGGTCATTCATGGCTTCAATCTGTCCGCGTTTAGAACTTAAATCGCCAGTCACATCGCCCAAAAAATCTGTTGGAACGATAACCTGAATCTTCATTAGTGGTTCCAAAATTATCGGCTTGGAACGTTTCGCGCCTTCCTGGAAGGACATGGAGGCGGCAATTTTAAAAGCCGCTTCCGAAGAATCTACCTCGTGATAAGAGCCGTCAAAAATTGTTATTTTCACGTCAATCATCGGATAGCCGGCAATCACTCCTTTAGTCATTGCCTCTTTAACGCCTTTTTCTACTGCTGGCACAAACTCTTGAGGAACCACGCCGCCTTTTAGGGCATTAACAAATTCAAACCCCTTGCCTCGCTCCATCGGCTCCAGCTTCAGCCAAACGTGGCCATATTGGCCGCGCCCGCCTGATTGGCGAATGTACTTTCCCTCCGATTCAGCGGTTCCTTTTATTGTTTCTTTGTAAGCAACCTGCGGACGGCCGACATCGCCCTCAACGCCGAATTCCCGCTTCATCCGGTCAACGATAATTTCCAAGTGCAGTTCGCCCATTCCGGAAATAATGGTTTCGCCGGTTTCCGGATCGCCAGCGACCCTAAAGGTCGGATCTTCTTCTGCCAAACGATGCAAAGCCACGCCCATTTTTTCCTGATCGGCTTTAGTTTTGGGTTCAATTCTAATCCCGATAACCGGTTCCGGAAAAACGATTTTTTCTAAAACAATCGGGTTCTGCGGATCGCAGAGCGTATCGCCAGTGGTGGTATTTTTCAAACCGACAATGGCGCCGATTTCTCCGGCGTAAATTTCATCTATTTCTTCCCGCTGATTGGCGTGCATTTTTAAAATGCGGCCTACTCGTTCTTGATTGTTTTTAGTGGCATTCAGTACGTAGCTTCCCCGCTTCAAACTTCCGGCATAAACGCGGAAAAAAGTCAGACTGCCGACGAAAGGGTCGCTCGCGATCTTAAAAGCGAGAGCGGCAAAGGATTCTTTATCGTTAGGATTTCTGGTAATTGCCGCGCCGGATTTCAAATCAACTCCTTTTGTTGGCGGCAAGTCCGCCGGTGAAGGCAAGTAATCCACTACCGCGTCCAACACCAATTGAACGCCTTTATTTTTTAAGGCCGAGCCGCAAAGAATCGGAATAATTGTTAATTTCAAACAAGAAGAACGCAAAATTCTTTTTAAATCTTCCAATGGCGGCTCTTTTCCTTCCAAATATTCCGACATCATCTTGTCGTCTTGTTCAACAATTTTTTCAATCAATTGATGGCGATATTTTCCCGCCAGCTCTTTGAAGTTATCCGGAATTTCTTTTTCAACGATTTGTCCTCCCTTCTCGCCCTCAAAATAAAAAGCTTTCTTTTTCAATAAATCTATCACGCCTTCAAACGCCGCTTCCGCGCCCATCGGAATCTGAATAGGAATCGCGTTAGGATTCAATCGTTCTTGAATGGATCGGACGTCTGCTTCAAAATTCGCGCCCATCCGATCCATTTTGTTTATGAAACAAATTCGCGGCACGCCATAATCGTCGGCGTAACGCCAATTAGTTTCCGATTGCGGCTCCACGCCGGCAACGCCGTCAAATACCACAACCGCGCCGTCCAAAACACGCAAAGATCGCTTAACTTCAACGGTAAAGTCAATATGGCCGGGAGTGTCAATTAAATTAAAGCGGTGTTCGTAATTTTTATCTCCATGGCGATAAGTTGGAACCCAAAAAGCGGTAGTAGCGGCGGCAGTAATGGTAATTCCTCGTTCTCGTTCCTGTTCCATCCAATCCATTACCGTGTCGCCGGTGTGCACTTCGCCGATTTTATGCGAAACACCCGTATAAAAAAGCACCCGCTCGGAAACAGTTGTTTTGCCGGCATCAATATGGGCAATGATACCGAAATCGCGCACTTTTTCTATTGGATATAAGCGAGGCATAGTAAAAATGACAAATGTTAAAGCTTAAATGTCAAATCAAGCTCAAATAACTAAATATCAAAAGGCGATTTTGGACTTTAGGCTTTGGATTTGATTTGTCATTGGGATTTTGAAATTTGAGATTGAGTCAAATTACCACGCAAAATGCGCAAAAGCTCGGTTAGCTTCCGCCATTCTATGAGTGTCTTGTTTTTTCTTAATGGCGGCGCCTTCATTCTTGGCGGCCGCTAATAATTCTTCGGCCAGTTTATTCGCCATTGGCTTGCCTTTCTTGCCGCGAGCGGACTCAATAATCCATCGCGCGGCCAAAACAAATTTTCTGGAAGGGCGAACCTCAACAGGAACTTGATAATTCGCGCCGCCAATTCTTCTAGTGGTTAACTCAACAGATGGCGCCGCGTTTTCTAACGCTTTGTCAAAAACCGCCAAGGGTTCTTGTTTGCTCTGTTTGTTAACAATATCAAAAGTGTCGTAAAGAATTCTTTCCGCGGTTGATTTCTTGCCGTTTCTCATTAAGTAGTTAACAAAACGGCCAACTGCGACACTGCTGTATTTCAAATCTGGCTTGTATTCTCTTTTATAATTAATCTTTCTTCGCATAATATTTTAACTCGCTGCCTTTTGTTTCTTGGCTCCGTACTTAGAACGTTGCTGTTTACGGGCGTCAACGCCGCTTGTGTCCAGCACGCCGCGGACAATGTGATAACGAACGCCCGGCAAATCCTTTACGCGGCCGCCTCGGACTATCACAATAGAATGTTCCTGTAAATTATGCCCTTCGCCCGGAATATAGGCGGTTATTTCCATGCCATTCGTCAAGCGAACTCTGGCGACTTTCCGTAAAGCAGAGTTTGGTTTTTTAGGAGTGGTGGTAAACACTTTCAGGCATACTCCGCGCTTAAATGGAGCGGGAACATTCAAGGGACGATTCTTTAGGGAATTAAAATACCGCCCTACTGCCGGCGCTTTGGATTTATAAGTAGTCTTTTTTCTGCCTTTTTTTACTAACTGCCTGATGGTCGGCATGTCAAAAATAATAACAAAAACCAGCAATGAAAGTCAATTCTGAAGCTGGGGCTGGTGAAGGATAATCGGTGCCGAACCACACGAACTTTTTATACAAAAATTAGGTAAATACAAAAGGAAGGGAATGGCTCTCTCCCGCAAAGCGTAATCCCCTCTTTCACGCGTAAAAGAACCACTGGGGTTAGTCTCTTTGAACAAGAGACATTTGAACATTTGAATAATCTTCTTTTACGCGTGAAAGTGGGAAAGTTTAGTTTTTCAATCCTATGCCGGGCGGTCTGGGCGGATTCTTAAGTAAATCCCATAAATCCACGCCCCAAAACAAGTCGTCCCAAAAAGATTTGCTAATTTTTATATCGCCGCTATACCGCCGCGGCCCGCCATAGAAATCTTTGTAACTTTTATAGTTTGCGGCAGTATTGAAAACATTCTTTTTAATGGTGCTGATAGTGGCGTGAGAGATCCAGAGGGTCTCGCCGATTTCATGATAGGACATTCCCGATCTCACTAAAGCCAGAACGCCCAATCGCCTTAAAATCATTTTCTTTTCATTTTTGCTTATCAGTTTTTCCAAAATCTTCTTTATCCCGCTTTTGGAATTCATTTTTGATATTTTGTCTAACAGTTTTCCCCATAATTCTTCCATCCACTTTTCTGCCTCTAAACCTCTTAATGTTTTTTGTGATTTATTATTTATATTTTTCATATTCATATTAATTCTACTATAAACTATTTCTTTCACGCGTAAAAGAACCACTGGGGTTAGTCTCTTTGAACAAGAGACATTTGAACATTTGAATAATCTTCTTTTACGCGTGAAAGATACCGTTTCTGAAAATGGATGAACTGCCTTTATCCATTGTTTATGAAGAGCCGCGTCTGCCGGCAGGCGGATGTGGATAATTTAGAAAATCGCCGCGGGACCAACGATTGCCTGATATATCCAATGGACTAGCGGAATCAGAAGCTGGAACCCAAAAAAGATGAAAATTATCAGAATAAAAAATCCATAACGCAATAAGAATTCTTTCAGTCTGTTAAAATTATTCGGCAACAAAGAAAATAAAATTCCGGATCCATCTAGGGGTGGAATCGGAAGAAGATTGAAAATAGCCAGCAGTACATTAATGAAAACGATGTAATTTATCAAAAAAATCAAAGTTTCAACGACTTCAAAGCCAGCAAGCGGCAAAATTAAACGAAGAGCGAGGCCAAAAACTGCCGCTACTAATAAGTTACTAATCGGTCCGGCGGCTCCAATCAAACCAGAACCGCTTTTCGGATTTTTTAAATTACGTGGGTCATACGGAACTGGTTTTGCCCACCCAAGGACGAACTGGCCGCCGGAAAGCAAGAATAATGAAAGCGGTAAAATAAAAGAACCAAAAAAATCTAAATGATTCAGCGGATTTAGGGTAAGCCGCCCAGCGTCCTTTGCCGTCCGATCCCCAAGCTTTAACGCTACAGTGCCATGTGAAACTTCATGGATAATTACCGAAAATAATAGAACAGATAATTGAAAAACTAAAAGCAAAACTTGATTCATAATCAAATTATATCACAAATACCCCGAGGTCATCGGGGCATTTTAAGTTATCTAAACAAATCCAAGAATGATTGCAAAAGCCTTCCTAAAAACGATTGCCGCGGCGCGCTGCTGGACGGGGGTAGTGGATATTGCTGCTGCGATTGCTGGCATGCCGGATCTTGATAGTTTGTAGTGCAATAGGCCTGGCATTCAGCAGGGGTCGTGCAGCCGCCCGGACCGCCGTAATTCGCCGGTGGTTGGCTTTGCTGATACTGCTGTTGATATTGCTGCGGAGATTGCTCCTGGGGCAATTCCCGATTCGTACGTCCGTAGCCAGTTGAACACTTGCCTGCGCTACCTGCATTAAAGAGACCCAGAACCTCCGACGCGCTTAACGCTCTGGCGTACACGGCAACTTCATCTATCTGGCCGGAGAAAAGTTCTGTAACACCGAACCGGTCGTTCCAGGCTCCGATCGTAAATGGGGCATTGCTGGTTGAATTAGCGCCAGGGGCTTCTCGAAGAATTGTGCCGCTGGATTCACCATCCACATATAGTTTTAAGCCGTTACCATCTCTCGTACCGACGACATGGTGCCAAACACCGGGACTGATGGGCGCCTGAATCAAGCTCTGGCCTGCGGGTTGGGTAGTTTCTCCGACGCTAAGTTCCACTAATTTATTGCCTATTCGCAACCAATATCCTGAACCAGGACCGCTTACGGGATAATTAGACTTTCTGATGATGTTGAGTACATTTGATCCGCCGCCATCCCAATTGAACCAAGCTTCCAACGAAAACGGGCCAGTTCCCCAGTTCAAACTTTCGGGATTTCCCATGCTGATGTATCCACTAACCCCGTCAAAACTAAACGCATCACCGACTTCCATCGGGATAATCTTCACCCCGCCGGAAATGGTTCCGTTATTGCTATGGGAAGTGTTGATGTCTGGAACAGCTGTTTCAGACACTAAGTCTGCGCTCCACCAACTGACTAAATCCGTAGGAGGTGGAATACAACTCCCTGCCCCTCCTCCGGTGTCGCCGTTCCCTCCGCCACCCGGAGCTCCACCGCACTCATCCGGATGAGCCAAACAATAAGACCTGCATTCTTCTTGACTTCGGCAACCGCCGGGGCCGTCGCCATTCCCGCCACCACCGCCGCATTCTTCAGGATGTTCTTGGCAATATGCCTGGCATTCTTCCTGACTGGTGCAGCCGCCAGGACCGCCAGTAAATCCGCCACCGGGTCCACCAGGAAAGCCACCTCCCGGACCACCACCGCCCGGAGGACCGAAATTCTGACATTCCTCCGGATTTTCTTGACAAACGGCAGTGCACTCACTAATTGATTGGCAGCCACCGGGACCGGAAAAACCGCCTGGGCCTCCTCCAGGGAAACCGCCGCCGCCCGGCGGACCAAATCCTTGGCATTCTTCGGAGTGTTCCGTGCAATAAGCAGTGCATTCCTCTTGGTTAGTGCATCCACCGGGGCCGCCAAAACCGCCCGGTCCGCCAAACGACGTTTGTAGTTGCTGGAAGCAAACTTCCAGATTGCTGAAATCCAAGCTCTCATCGAATTCCCCGGTTTTCAGCTTCTCAAGGCCTTCCGGACCCAAAGTCTTTCCGATGCATTCGGCAGCTTCTGGCGGAAGGGAATTGAGCTGATTGCTCAATTGTGAAGTTAACTGATTAAAACACCCCTTCATTTTAGTCTCCAATGTCCGATCGAAAACCGGCTTACCCTCTATAATCATTTTTTGGAAAGTTTCTTCGCCTAGATTTTCCTTTAGGCACTGAACAACTTCCGGAGGCATCTTATCCAGTTCTTCGCGCATTCGATCCAATCCTCCGCGCATCTTTTTTAGATCGTCTTCATTCATAAATCCGTTTTCTATCGCCCAATTAAAGCAAGCGTCTTGGTTGTCCTCGCAATAGGCCTCGCACTGTTCCTTGCTGCGGCAGCCGCCCGGTCCTTTCCCGCCGGTTTTTTTGATCATTTCCTTTTCTTCGGCGGAGAGGAAACCGGCTTTTTCGGCAAAAGCGATGCATTCTTCAATATGCTCTTCTGCAAAACAATATTTTTCGCACTGTTCTTTGGAAGTACAGCCGCCGGGAGTTTGTCCGCTTTTCATAAGAGGCAAGAACTTTCTGGCTTCAGCCAGCTCTTCTTGCGACATAAATCCCGTTTCTTCAGCAAAAGTTAAGCACTCTTCCATGTGATCCGGAGTGCCGCAATAGAGCTCGCAAGCATTTCTATCTTTACAGCCGCCGGGGAACTGCTTGCCGCTTTTCACCAGGCCTTGGAATTTTCTTGCTTCTGCCAACTCGTCGCCGGAGTAATAGCCGGTTTTTTCGGCAAAAGTAATGCATTCGTCAAGGTGGTCAACGTTGTTGCAATAGGCTTCGCAGGAAGCCCATGAATTACAGCCGCCGGGACCGTTTTTAACCCCCAAAAACTTATCGGCTGTTTCTTGCTCTTCCTTTTCCGAGAGAAGATTGTATGTTTTTGCAAAAGCCAGACATTCTTTGGCATGTTCGGCGTTGTCGCAATAGCTACGGCATTCGGCTTCGCTTCCGCAATTGCCGAGCCCCGGAACAGGATACCGGACATCGCTAAGCGTGAGTTGTTTTTGGGATTTTTCTACTTTTTTCTCTTCTACCGGCGCTGGAGGCGGCGGTGGCGGGACCTCCTCTTTCTTTACGGCTCTGCTGGTTGTCTTGCCGTCGGTTGGCGGCTGGATTTCCAGCTTCGTAGTATTATTTTTGCAATCAATAACATATGCCGGCATTACCGGTTCAAAATCGCTCGGGTCGGCAAGACTTACGTTGTTGATGCTGAAAGTTTTCGGGCAACCGCTCAATCCTCCGCCGTAAGGGAATTTTCCTACCGGGGTCATTGAGAACTCCTGCAAACCGTCGGGATCTTTTATAGTAAGCGTGAAAAGGGCGGAAGTCGGGTCTTTTTTAAAACTGATTGATGAATCGCTGGCGGCGGCTTGTACTTGATCGATTGTAAAACTGACCAAAATACCTGTCAGCAAAATAGCGACGGCGACAAATTTTTTACTTTTACTTATTGTTGCGGTCATCATGATTTATCTTAGAGGATTTTGATATTTGAATGGATTTGCCCGGTCGAGTGGGTTTACTTCCGGAACTTCCGCGCCGGGGTTGGTAGTTATTTCCGGAACTGTTTCACCAACTTCTTTGGCGCTCTCAACCGTCCCCTTTTCGGCTGGCTTTTTTAATAAAAGATAAACCGCGATTCCTACGGCGACTACTAACAAAAAAATCAGACTCTTTACCAAACCGGATTTTTGTTCTGAAATCATAGTTAAAATTATACAAAACTAATCAATGAAATGTAAGAGTCCTGTGGATAACTATAACTGGGACTAGGTCCAACAATTTCTTTTCCCTCAACCCGTTCCGTCCGCTCCGGCGGCGGACTTCACTTATCGCTCGCCGAGATTGGGTTTTTGTGAGAATAATTATACAAAAACCTCCAAGCCAATCCGCTCCTGCCTACCGGCAGGCAGGCGCTTGGGTTTCGGAGAAAAGAAATTGTTGGATCCGTAACCTGAATGTTGCACTTCAGAGTTGAATCCGGCGTACAACTATTTGACATTAACTAAAAAATCTGATAGAATAGCGAAAGCTTTTTGAGAAAGGAGCTGAATGTGACGGCAATGATCTTGGCGGCGGCGCTAGCGATTCAGCAAGAAAAGTTTAGATTAGACTTTGAATATCAGTATGATTTTTATCATACTGACGTTTTAGATGACGACAACATCAGCAATTTATTTTTGCTTGCCAGCGACGCGGTCAAAAAGCCATTGGCTTTTTCTCTGGAAGAGGCTTGTTTGTCTGATGAAAAACGGCGAGGCGGTACGTTTCTTTCCGCTTTCTTGATTGGCTTATTCTGGGATTTGCCTCTTGTCGCCGCCAGCCATGAATACGGCCATTTCCGAGCTTATTCAAGAGCGGGAGTTGATAAATTTATTTTCATCTCTGCTTTTGATGACTTGACCTATCCAGTAAGAGGGCCAGAGCACGTTTTTTCCAATATGTTTAATCAGATTTGGAACAACGAGTCTTGGTACGTTGGCGTTGATGACAATGAATGGAATAACATCTTTGTTGACCGGCCCGCGTTCCATGAACACTTTTACGAATTTCTTGCCGTAATAGAAGCCGGCGGAGTTAATCAGGAACAACACACGCTGGAAATTATGGCTGATAGAATTGTTAGCGGACGCGCTCATATCAGCGACGGACCTGCTTGGTTTTTTAATATCCAGCATCCCATTAAATACCCCATTTATGGGGTAGAAAATAGCGATTTGTATGATTACTTGGAGCATCTGAAAGAGTTTGGCGTCCGTTCCACGCCTGATAGAATCAAAGACACTATGCGATTCCGGTACCTTGGCGCTTCGTCAACGGCAATGTGGGCCGGACTGTATAGATTCTTAGCGGATGGCGATCATACGGTGAATCCGCCATTGCGATATTGGCCGGAATTCGCGAGCTACTTGACCACTAAGGGCGTAACGGTTAAAACCCGCAATTGGATCGCGCTTTCCGATTGCGCTACTCTTGAACCGATTGTCCAGTGGTCGCGTGACACCAGCTGCAAAGAAATCGGCTGGCGAATCAGCGGCGTGTCGGACACCGGCATCAAATCCAATTGTTCGGGATTTCTCAATCAGACCAAAGGCAATTGGTGGGAAGGCAGTTTGTCGCTCGCGGTATTTCCGTGGCTTGATCTTGGCCTAGGCGCCAGTCTTGGCCATGGCTACACCTTTGAGCGCGAAATCTCCGGAAAGACTTACTGGTTCTACGAGAAAAACGAATTCAGTCTCAAGGGACTGGTAGGAATGCATCTTTCATTCTAAAAAAACAGCCGCGTTAGACTTTTCTAATGCGGCTTTTCATGTATTGATGGGAGATCCATATTTACTATTATAGGCTAATCCGTTAACATTTAGACAAATAAAGGTGGGGTCGCATAGCGGTCTAGTGCACACGCTTGGAGAGCGTGCAACCCGCAAGGGTTCGCGAGTTCGAATCTCGCCCCCACCGCACTAGATTTTCCCCAAGAGCGAAGTGATTGGCTGGAAAATCAGTGCTCCGATCGTAGCATCGGAGCTACAATAAAGAAAACAAACATTTTTTATCGAGAGACCGAAATGCCCGCAACTACGTATAAACGTCCATTAATTATGGCTCATGCTGGCGGCAAGGGACATGGACGAGAGAACTCTGTTAAGGCAATTTTGGCCGTAAATAAATATAGGCCTGACATTATTGAATTGGATATTCGCAAAAGCAAAGATGGGTTTTTATTTTGTTATCACGGCAGTGCACCATTCGGCTTATTGCTTGGATATTTCTTAAGATTTTTAAAATTTTCTACAATTCTCAAACTACTAAATGTAACTACCCTAGCAGATGTGTTGGAGGTAACCAAAAATTGTCCCATAATTTTTTGTGACCTTTGGCAGTCAAACATTAGTTCCGAAGATATATTAGAAGTTTCTGCAAAGTTCAGACATTTAAGAATTTGGGTCGGCTCCCGACTGTCACGCCAGATACGAGGACTAAAAAGACTTAGGGGTATAGATAAAATTGTATACAACAGATCTTTTTGGAATTTTTCTAAAGGAGCCAATCTTGCTAAAGAGGTCGGCGCCGATGCTATTAAGGTGTTCTTCTGGCAATGTTCGGAAAAAACATTTGAACAATTGCGCAATGTTGGGGTAGATTATGCCGTTTCGTCATTTTTATTAAGTAAATCGCGCTATGCAAAATTGGCAGAGCGGTGGAATTCCTTATGGATTCATTATGATTCATTAGATGGCCATTGACCGAGATCCCTTAAACGGAAAGTTGGAGTGAGCCCCGAAAAAGCCTTATAATACTTGTATTGGTCTGGTTCCAGACCGACACTGCCCGCCAGTTGGGAAATGAAGTCATTGGCTCGCCCGCTACGCGGGCTCGCCAGCCGTTTTTCGGGGAAATTTCAAGCCGTTTTGAATGAAGTCAAGGCCAGAAGCGGGCTTTTCTTTTCGGAGGAATTGAAAGAAATCATAAAACTTGATAGTATGATAATGAAGATTGATTTAGACCAACATATCTATACTATCATTTTATGGAAGAAAAGAAAAGTAAAACAATTGGGGATAAAATTAAATCGTGGCGGAAAAAGAAAGATTTGACACAAGACGCTTTGGCTAAAAAAGCGGATATTCCCTATACAACACTAGCAAAAATAGAATCCGATGTTATTGAAAATCCTTCTTTACAAACAATCACGAAAATCGCGAGTGGATTAGGCGTTTCTTTAGATAATCTAGTAAAATAAAAAACTGTGCCAGAAAGACCAACATATGATGAAAACCCAATTGTGCCGCCCGAGCGGTCGAGGCTAGAAGCTTTTGGTGTAAGAGTTCTCGGGGAATCAGATCCAAGAATAATGACACGAGAACAATTTGACCAATCGCCTGATCTATTATTTCACGGTACGCCTCGCCCAATGCGTTTTTCGCCTGAATACGATTATCGCTCGCAAGAATATCTTGCTGATAATGACGGGAGCACAACTCTAGGTTTTGGGTTCTATACAATAGATACCAAAACAGAAGCATCAAATTATTCAAGAGTGAGGCAAAGTCGTGCTGAAGCCGAGCCGATAGTCGTTTCAATTTTGCCTCATGAAGCCCGTGTCTTGGATCTTAGGCAAAAGGATGAATTGGCGCAAAACGCACCAATTCCACGAGTGCTTGCGATTAAATGGCGAGATAGATTCCTTCGCCACCTTCAAATAAGACCCCCACGAGAAGGAAATATCGGGGCGATTTTTGATTCACTTGAACAAGAGTACGCACAGTACCTTGATAAAGTACTGACTTTAGATGAAATAGATTTAAGGGTTTTACTCGGTACCGCGCCATCAAAACAAATTAAAAGCATGAATTTACCGTCTCCGCCATGGACAATTCTTTTCTCAGATTTTATGCTCGAGGAAGGCTATGACGGCCTTGTCTACAATGAAGGTGGCGAAGGAACACAGGGCAAGGGTGGCACTTCTTATGTTTTTTATAATCTTAAAAAGATAGGAACATATGAGAGCTGGCACGAAAAAAAATAATTGTACATCAGCTAACATGGCACATATGGCTTGCTTGTTCGCAACATTGTATAGACTGAAACGCGAAAAGATAAGAATTTGTCGCCAAAGAAAAACTTGAAATCGTCCTTTCCGCTCCGGTTCCCGCCTTCACTCAAGAGTTTCGGTCGGGCAGGCAAGGCGAGGCGGGCCCCGCACAAATCCCTTCGGGATTATGCGGGGTAAACTCCAAGGGGCGACTAGGGGTAATTTTTACCCCGCACTTCGAGCGAAGCGAGATAGTGGCGGGACCGCCAGCCGACTTGCCCGCCGAAGTTTCAACGCAGGCGGGGCCCGGAGAGTTCCGTTCGGATATTTTCAAACAGACACCGCCAGTTGGGAAATGAAACCATTGGCTTAAACCGCTCTTTTCTTTTTCAAATTTTTCTTCGTAAACGCTGGTAAGTATTATCACGCCTGTCCGCAACAAGAAGTTTAACAACGCGTTGAGCGATAAATTTGAACCCGACACGATAATCTCTGGTGATACGAAATGAAAACATACCTTGTAGCGGTACGCTCAAGGGTTTGGTATGCAGACGTGAATCAAAAATATTTTCGCGGAAGATTTCTAAAAGTTGGGCAAGTTTATCTTGAAGCTCGGCTGGGAGTTTACGGACGTCTTTTAGAAAATCCTTGTCATAGACAACCTCATTTCTTGGCGCGGACATTTTTTAAAAAAGAGTCTTTGCCGGTAAATTTATAAAATGGCCCGCGGCTTTCCGCCCGAATCAGCATCTTTTTTATAAACGATTTTTGGTATTCACCTTCCGAATCTCTAAGCGGCGCAAAGAGAAACTTTTTAAGTTCTTGCACATCTTCTTTTAACGCCCCCATTTCCTTGTTTAGTTTTTCGATCATTACTTGAGTGGTCATGTTTAAATGATAACATGGCTATTATGAAAAATAAACCTTAATCATAATGAACAGGTGTTAACTGTACGCGGACTGGTTGATTTTTGCGGCTATTTTTACTAATGTTCTCTTTAAAAAGAAGTATAATGTTGTATATGACAAAACCATCAAGACTTAAAATCGGCGTTTCCGGCGGCATTGGCAGTTTTTCGGAAGAAGCGGCAATAGAATATGCCCGGGACTCCGGCCTGAAAAATTACAAAATTGAGTATTTGATTTCGGTGGAAAATGTCCTTTCGGCGCTGGAGAAAAAGAAAATAAATTTAGCCGTATTCCCCATTGAAAATTCTAACGGCGGAATTGTCTATGAAGCGGTCTACGCGATGGCGAAACATAATTTTCAAATTCTAAAATTTTTTGATATCAACGTTCGCCACAATCTCATGGCTCTCCCCGGAAAATCCGTGAAAGACATTAAAAAGATTATCTCTCACGATCAGGCCCTAAGACAATGCCGGATGTACTTAAAAAGGAAATGGCCGAAGGCGGAATTAGAAGAATACAGCGACACGGCAAAAGCCGCTCAAGACTTACGGTCTGGATTATTGCCAGAAAATTCCGCGGTAATCTGCCGCAAAAATTGCGCCCAGCTCTATAATTTAAAAATCCTGGAAGAAAACATCCAGGATTTGAAATTCAACTTTACGACTTTTCTCGCCGTCAAAAAATAATCCCTCCTTGTTAAGAGGAGGGTTGCGTCCTAGCTTGCAAAAATCTATTTGATTGATAGAAAGACTCAACAGATCCGGGATTTGCCCACTTCGGATGAAGTTGCGGTTCAACTATTAATTGAGGCATATGAAAAGGAACTTTCCCGGGAGATAAAATCATGCTTAGAGCATGGTCGCCCAATTCCTGCCGAATACGGATCAATTTTGGTCCATTAAACCAAACGCCAAAACGTATCAAACAGCGGCGAATGGCGATATCTTGAATATGCGTCCGATGAGTTTCCTGCTTTGTGTAATCAAAACAAGAACGGATATTGGAGGGATCATCGTCGTAGATATCGCACGCTTCGCTAATCAATTGGTTTAAAACATCCTGCCGGGCATTCAAGAAAACAAAGTAAGCATCTTCGTAAAGAGCGCAGGCGCCAAGGAAATCTACTTCAGCGCTTCCCACCAGCCAAATCAAACTCCAATTCCCTTTGCCATATTCCTTATCCCAACGCTCAAAAGTTTCGTCACGGCGTTTCCCTAAATAACCAGGCCGGCAAATAATCATTTCTTTTTCACTCCTTCGTACAAGCCGGCCGGAGATTGCGGCTTATCAAATCTTCCCTTTTCACGAAGTTCCGCGACTGTCCTTACGCCCTGGTAACTCATAAACGAAGCTAAACCGCCCAGAATTTGGTCAATAACTTCTTTCATAGTCCCAATAACCGGCACTCCTTTAACCACGACTCCTTCCGCGCGCCTTTCTCTGTTAAGATTGCCGCGGCCTATACGCTCTCGTTGGGCATACGAAGAAGCCGAACCGATATAGTCTTTTACTTTCAATCCTTGATCATTCCAGTAATGCTCAATAGCAGATTCTTCTGTGCCAATAAACATACTGCCTGACATAATCGCGTTGGCTCCGGCAATCAATGCCTTAGCGACATCGCCCGGCGATTTCATGCCGCCATCGGCTATAATCGTCGCCGGCCTTCCGCTTTTACGGACCATCTCCGCTATCGCGGCGCATTTTGCCACAGCTGACAATTGAGGAATTCCCACGCCAATTTCCCGAGTTCGGCAGGCCTCTCCCGGGCCAATTCCAACTTTCACTATGTCGGCGCCCCATTCAAAAAGCGCCTTCGCGCCTTCCGGCGTGGATGTATTGCCGACAATCAAGGGAAGTTTGGGGAAATGTTTTTTTACGGCTTCAACGGCTTCTTTCGTATTAATGGAAAAAGCTCGCGCCGTATCAATCAAAAGCATCGCTATTCCCTTGCGAACCTGCAGTTCCACTTCTTTAAGGTGTTCGCTGGTAAAGTTCCGGCCAACGCCGATACTTCCTACTTTCAAAAAACGGCCTTTATCATCGCGCGTCGCTCGAGGATGATGGCGTTCATAAAAAAGTCCGTAAGCCGTCATTAGTCCGGTCAACACGCCTTTTCTGTTGATTAATGGAAGCTTTTCAATCCGGTGTTTTCGTAAAATTTTGGAAGCCTCGCTAAGAGAAATATCCTGTGCGGCTTTGTAAAGCTTTCTTTTCCCGCCCATTAAATCCAGCACTTTCCTATTTTCATCGATCTCGTAAGCCCAATCTCTAGTGCTCAAAATTCCTATCGGTTTTTTGTTTTCATCAACAACTACCAAACTATTAATCCCGGAATATTCGTCCATTAATTTCTTTGCTTCCGCGAGAGTTTTGTTTGGGCCGATAGTTAGCGGATTTTTTATATAAGCCGATTCCGCGCGCCCTACTCTGTCTAAAATCTTGAGCCGTTCTTTTCTGGAAATCATTTGCGGAGGAATGCCTAATCCCCCCTCTCGTTCCATGGCAACTATCGCCTCGGCGTCGGATACGCAAACCATATTTGCCAGCACAAACGGTATCCGCAACTTGATTCCCGGATAAAGCTCCGTAGTAAAACTATCCACCGCCTTTTCTATTTCCGAACGCGATCGCACTTCCGAATACATATCCGGCATCGGAATGTCGCCAAAAGTCACGTTGCGATCAACTGGCAAGCCCTTAGATTGCAAATAGTTGTTAATAAAGTCCCATTCCTGCTTAGTCAGGTCGTATTGCATTTCGTAATCCTTTCAAAGAACCCCAACAATTCTAATAAAAAACCACCCAGATGTCTATCTAGGTAAGTAGCTAGTAGCTGGTAGTAAGCAGTAAGGGGATAGTTACTTACTACTTACTACTAAAACCTAAACCCTAAACCTTAGTACTCCGGCATCGACGGCATCTGGGGAGTTCCGGCCGAATTATCTTTTTTTGGCAATTCCGCTACTGCCGCGCCAATCATCAAATAATTGGCCGCGACCGATACCGCGTTTAGCAAAGCAGTTCTGGTAACTTTGAGCGGATCCACGATGCCGCTCTGTTTCAAATCCGCAACTGTTTGTTTATTGGCGTCAAATCCCTGCCAACCGGATTTCTTCGGCAATCGGCCAATGATAACATCCGGAGATTGGCCGCTGTTTTCAATAATCGCTCTAATGGGAGCTTCCGTAGCGGCAATCAAGAGACTGTTGGCGATTCCATTTTGGCCGCGTAATTCGGCGCCGGCATAAAAGAGAGCCATACCGCCGCCGGGCACAATGCCTTCTTCCATCGCGGCTTTCGTTGCGGCTACCGCGTCCTCAACGCGCTGTTTCAATTCTTTTTGGGCGGATTCCGTTGGAGCGCCAACTTTAATCACCGCAACGCCGCCAGACAATTTTCCGAGCCGTTCCTGTAATTTTTCTTTATCAAAACTGGAATCAGTTTTTTGCAATTGAGCTTTAATTTGAGCTACCCGGTTCTGAATTTCTTTTTTGTCACCAGCGCCGGCAACAATCGTTGTCATATCTTTGTTGGCAATAACACGATGAGCGGTGCCAAGATCGTGAACATCCACGCCATCCAACTTCTTGCCTAATTCTTCGGAAATATATTGGGCGCCGGTAACAACCGCGATATCTTGCAGCATTTCTTTCCGGCGGTCTCCAAAACCCGGAGCCTTGACGGCTAAAACATTGAACACGCCGCGAAGTTTGTTGACCACTAAAGTTGTCAGAGCTTCTCCTTCAATATCATCGGCAATAATTAATAATTCTTTCTTGCCGCTTTGGACCACTTTCTCTAAAATCGGCAATAATTCGTTGATGGCGGAAATCTTTTTATCGGTTACCAAAACATGCGGGTTTTCCAAAACCGACTCCATTTTGTCTTGATTAGTCACCATGTAAGGAGAAACATAACCGCGATCAAACTGCATGCCTTCAACCAAATCATAAGAGTTGCTGATGGTATTTGAATCTTCAATCGTCACCACGCCGTCTTTGCCAACTTTCGTAATAACTTCCGAGATTAGCTTTCCCACACTTTTATCTTTGGCAGACAAAGAAGCCACTTCCTCAATTTTTTTAGGATCGTTGATAACTTCCCGCTGGGCCTCCAATTTTTGAATAAGCAATTCAGCGCCCTTCTTTAAGTCCTCGGCTAATTGAATGACGCTAATATCCTTAGAAGTCTTCAGGGCCCGCTCCCCCTCTTCAATTAAAGAATGGGCCAATACAATAGAAGTGGTAGTGCCGTCCCCTACCGCGTCGTTGGTTTTATCGGCCGCTTGTTTGATTAGTTCCGCGCCGAGATTTTCAAATTTATCTTCCAATTCTATTTCTTTGGCAACAGTAACGCCGTCAAAAGTAACCTGCGGCGCGCCATAACCCTTTTCTACGACAACGGCTTTGCCGCGCGGACCTAAAGTCGCGCTAACCGCTTTCGCCAAAACATCAATTCCTCTTTTTAACGCCTCTCGGGCTTTTTCGTTAAACAAAAGTTGTTTTGCCATGTTTTCCCAAGAGCGAAGCGATTGGCTGAAAACATGAGCATCCCGCTCATATTTTGCCTTCGTTCACTCGATAATTATAGTTTTATATTTGACCTTGTAAAGTTTTCACGGCCCGCGGGTGCTGAATAGGCGCATCCTTACGACGAGCGAAGCGGGCCGCTATAGAATCGCTCGCAAAATATGCGTGGGGAGCCATACCTATCATTCTATGATTGCTAATATATCATCTTCGTCTCCGACCAAATATTTTTTGCCATCAACCTCAATTTCATCTGGACCGTATTTCTTAAACAAAACTTTATTTCCAACGGCAACTTGCATCGGGACTCGCTCGCCTTTCTCGTTCAGTTTTCCTGGGCCAACAGCCGCTACTCTTCCAAGCACCGGCTTTTCCTTTTCCGCGGTCTCCGGTAAAACAATCCCGGATTTTGTCCTTTTGTCCTCCGTTAAGGGCTCTATAAATACTCTATTTGATAATGGTTTAAGATTCTTCATGGCTTCTTATTGATATACTATTATAACTGCAATTTGGTTTCTGTCAAATGCAATAGCCGATACCCTTTGATCGTGGCGGCAAATTAAAAATAGCCGGTCCTAAGACTGGCCATCAATATCCAGATACCCTTTCACCGCGCGTTCGGCAAACCGGGTAATTTTTCTTTTAATATAGTCCAAAGTGCGCCTGTATTTTGCTGAATTTGGATCGGTTAAGCCGGGTTTTTTGATAAAAAGAACAAAACGGACAAGGGGGTGAATTTTCCGAAAGCGGTGAATGCGCCTCATCGTAGAACGAACTTGAATCGGCAAGACGAATCCGCCAATAACAAATACCATAATATCAATTCCTTCATTGTCCAAACGATCGCTGAATTCGGCTTTGATGTAACCAATGAAAAGCGAATTTTCTTTTATCAATTCTTGAACTGCCTCCTCCACGGCCTTTTCCGCTTCCGGACCTAAATTTTCAGAGTTCACCGCTACCTGCCCAGCATCTTTTCTAGAGTCTGGCGGATCATTGGATCAGCCTGCCTCCCAACTGAAACACTGCGATCATAATTATACAACGGCAAGTCAAAATCTTGAATAGGCAGGATATATCCGATTTCATCGTTAGCCAGGCCGATGAGCATAGCGTGCCAAAGCGGAGAATTAAAATTGGCGGAAAATTTTATCTGTTTTCCCAAACCCGGAGTAATTTCACCGGGGATCATGACAATTTTTAGGTTTCCAATAGTTACTGCTCCAACTTCCGTAATAACATTGTCTCCGTCAAAATTTTCCTCGCTAAATGGCGCGGTTCCAGATAAGATAGCGCTCCGAAACGAATCGTTTTCTAATTTAATCGCGATCCGTTTACGTTGAACGGAAAAATTTTCGGTACTGACGGGCCGAGAATTGGTTAAAACGCATTTTACCGCCTGTTCAGCAATCGCGGATCCAACTTCTTTGGCTAATTCAAATCCTTTGTCTTTATTTTTGAAATTATCCGCGTTAATGGAAACCATCGCTCCCAGCGCGCCATTGGCAAATAAAGCTCTGCCGCCAAGCCGCGATTCTATTTCGTTAACTAAATATCCGGGAAAATCTGCCGTGATAGCTTTATTCTGGCGGCCTAGGGCTTCCGGATGACAGCCGAAATTGACCAGAGTGGCAATGAAACCCGCGTTGTTATGAAACGATAAAACATCAATGGCAGAATCAACTTCTTCGGGGACTCGCCAATTCCTGGAAAATCCGCGCCCGTAGACAACCCCGTGATACATCTTAGCCGGCTTTAATTCATCGGATAAAATTACCAGCAACTCCGCAATGCGGGCGCGAAGGTTTTCCATGTATTTCTCATCCCGCCCTCCGGACCCAAAAATGCCAATTGTATCCGGACCGGAATGCTGATGAGTGGAAAAGATAAAAAGCTCGCAATCGTACTTCAATTTTTTGGCTATCAAATTAACGTCGTAACTTAACAGGCCAATTAAATCCACTGACACAAAAGCCAATCGCTTGCCATTGGGAAATTCCATCAAAAGGCCGCGGGCGTATAAGTTATCGTGAATTTCGCTTGCCTTTCTATCTGGCTCAAAGTAGCCGCCCATCGCTATTCCGACCGGCGGAGTAATTACGATTCCGTTAGCCGCGACAAGCAGAGAGTTGGTTCGTTCAGATCCCATTTGCGCGCCGCCGCATCCTCCAACAGCGAAAAGCAGAATCCAAAGAATAATCCGTTTGTTCAATTTTCAATCCTCCGATACTGGCTCTAGTTAAATCTATTTCTACAAATAATTCAAGGTACGCGCGGTATCAGGATGAAATTCAAGTTCATCGTTGCCATAGCGGATTCGTGGCTCAAATCCAGGCGGAAATTTTTTCAAACTTTTTTCAATGCGGCGCACTTGGATTTTTTTTAGCCAAGATTCTAATTTATCGCCCAACGAACCAGATAATAACCATTCATATGCCTTTTTCTTCCAAGCCGAGGTTCTGTGTAAATGCCTCAAATCGTCTTTATAGTTTATTTTTTCTCCCAGCCAAGGTTCATTGGCCTGCCAAAACTGGTGAATTTTCTCTTGGCTCCCAAAAACCGGCACCAAATTTTTATATAGCGCTTCCCAGTAATCATTATAGGGCGGCGAAAGTTTAAAAGATCTTTCCGTCACAAAGTGATTTAAACATATTTGGTCAGACGCCAATTCTTTGTGGCTCAATTTACGCCGCCGCCAACCCAATAATCCAAAAGACAAAACCGCGAAAAACCGCGCGGTAAAAATTCGCCCTATTCGCGCGCCAACAATCACATCAAAATCAGAGTTTTCGTTGACATTGCCGGTAGCCATAGAACCGGCCGCAAGCGCGAAATCCACAAACGGAATCCAGCGAAACAGCCACGTCCGCCGCAAAAACTTCTTCCATTTTTCGTCGTAAAGAACCTGTTGTTGACGTTTTTCCAAAATTTCTTGACTCATCCAGCTTTAAGTGTATATACTTTTTATAGTTCTTTAAAGAAACGGGGTTAAAATGCCAAATCGGAAAAACAAAAGAAATGATAAACGAATTATTGAACGCGAGATGGATCTTCTGCTACAGGCCCCAGAATTTTTAAAAAATTTAAGAAAGGCGAGAAAAGAAATAAAAGGTATGTATTGGACGCTAAAGAAAAAGGGCAGGCAAATATGGCTTTATCCATCTTCTAAGCTTCGCAAACAAGGCAAAAAACCTTTTAGGATTTCATGAGCATCAGTAATGGTGCTTTTTATTTTCCTTTCTCACTGTCAGTAAAGCAAAAAACGCTATTCCTCCGGACAAATTGTATTTATTGCTTTTTCTAATATCCTCGCGACATTTCTTATGCTTCTTCCTCCACCGCAGGCGCTTCAAGTACTTGCGGCTCCACTCCAATAGCTTGTCCGCTGATTTTCAAAACATCCTTGTCAATCTTCCCGAATTCTTTGTAGGCGTGGTTGTACATACTGACGGTGGTGCCGAGATTCTTTCCAAGTTTCTGCATATAATCTTCGTAACTGCCGAGGTGCCGTCCTAAATTTTCCACTTGTTTAATGATATCTTTCGCTTGCTCGGAAATTTTGTGGTTGCGCAAACCCTGTAGAACGGTTTGTAAGTAAGCTAAAAATGAGGTTGGCGATACTACGATGACCTTTTTCTGCCCGGCGTAATGAATCAGATTACGGGTATCATCGGCGACCGCTCCGACTTTGTTAATCAAAAGGTCATAGTAAATCGCTTCCGACGGAATGAACATAAAAGCGAAATCCATCGTGTTCTCATGCGGTTTTACGTACTTAGAGGTTTCGTCAATGCGAATTTTCAAGTCATTTACCAACGCGGTCTCGTATTTTTTTCTTTCCGGCGATCCGGCGGGCGACTCTAAGATTCGGTTATAATTTTCCAAACTAAACTTGGAATCAATCGGAATCACCCGCTTGTCTACGAAAACCGCCGCGTCCACAATTACGCCATCAGAAAACGCGTACTGCATCTGATAGGACCCGGGCGGCAAAACATTTTTCAAAACTGTTTCCAAATAATACTCCCCCAAAATTCCCCGCTGTTTGGGATTTTTCAAAATATCCTGAAGATTTTTCAGCTGGTCAGCAAAATTCACTACCTGTTTATTGGTTTCGTCTAGACGCACCAATTTTTCCGTGACATCGCGGATAATCTGCGCGCTATGCCCAAATTGCTGCTGCATCAACCGAGTTGACTCCCCTAATTTCGCGTCCATCACCCGCGCGATTTCATTCACCTGATTTTGCAGCATTAACAAAGACTGATCAGGAGCTTTTTTTTGCTGTTGGAATTTCAACAGCAAAAAAATGGCAGTTAGGCCTACAATGAAAATCGCCGCTATAATAACAATTAATATTTCCACACATTTAGCGTACTATTATCCAACGCAATTATCAATTTACAATTTTTCCCGCCCACGGCGGGACCCCGCTGCGGCGGTGGTAATTTTCATTGAATGTTTCAATGTTTTAATTTTCAAATGATTTGTCAATTGTTTCATTGGAAATTTTTTCTTTTTTTTAATTAACAACCCCACAAAAGTGTTCCTGCTTGCTTAATTCAGCGCGGCTCTTGGGGAAATCCCCTTTTTGCTTTTCCGAAACCCAAGCGAGCGGATTGGCCTGGCGGTTTTGATATAATTGCTGAATCAAAACCCAATCCCGGCGAGCGATAAGCGAAATCCCGCGCTGGGCGGGATGTAGCGGGTTGAGGGAAAAGCAGGGGGGGGGATTTTATAATAGAACGATCAAAAAGCAGGAACAAAAAAGACGCCCTCACAGCGTCTTTTTTCAGAGAATTAATCTAACTGACCATTTTTAGCCTAAGCCAAAAATCGTAAATTAAAAAAATCCGTTTTGACTGACCTATTAAGTATAGCAAACCCATTAGTAAAACAACAATGAGTTATCCACACCTAGTTAGAAGCTTTGGCCGACTAAAGACACGGCTAAAATTCCAATAAAGTTGGCTGCAAAAGAGAATAGAAGAAAAACGGAATTTTTAATCTTCGCTATCCCCATCATTGCCAACCCAAGTTCATCCGGCAAAGGAGAAGCAACAATTAACGCTCCGATAAAAGGAGTCAAAAACCTAAAAACTTCCAAATGCAATAAATGAACTACTCTCCTAACGCGCGGCTGGCCAAACAACGACAAAAAATCATCGCTAATCGTATCGCGAACAAATTTAAAAATAATGAAATCTCCTAAAACCGAACCAATCGCTCCCGCCAGCGCGATAATCCAAATGGAGTTGTGCTGAGCCAAAGTGCCGATAGCCACCATTGCCGGCCCGATCGTTATCACGGAAGTGTAAAAAAATCCGGCAACAAAGCTTCCTAAGATAATTGTGGTTTGCGAAAAAATTAAAACTTTTTCAAAAAACCCGCTTCCGGCCAGAAAAATAGCTGCCGCGACGCTGACTGCCAAAATCAGCAAATTTCTCTTAAGATGTTTCTTTATTTCTTTCGCGTTCGTCATGCTTTGATAATGCGGCTAACGCGAAAGCGGATAAAGCCAAACCCACGTCGCGAAATACAACCAGCATCGCTCCCAGATTAAAAACTACAATTCCGGCCATCATTAAACCGCTTATGATTCCGGACCAAAATTGCAAATAGCCGGACAACAGCCAAAACCCCGCAATTAATTCAATAATTTCAAACAAAACTAAAACGCCTTCAGTTCTTATAAATTCTGGCAGCCACCCTATCCAATTTTCTGGATTTACGAATCCATCTATTGCAGCGTAAAAAAAGGAAAACGCCAAACCTATTCGCAGCAGCCAAATTGCCAAATAAAATTTTCTCATGGTTTAAATACAAAGAATTTATAACCCAAAAAGTTTATCGCGATTGTAATTGGCGCTACAGAGAGCTTGGAAATATTTTCCCATAGCGGTTCGCTGACGCCTTTAGGAGCCCCTATCAATGTAGTTAGCGTATAAACTCCAGCTGTATTAAAAATAATAGTAATGCCGCTCACAATAATAAATCTAAAAAATTCTCTTTTATCAATCAAGGGTTTCTGGGTTTTTCCCGGCGCGGAAAAAGACCAAAACCGATTCAAAAGATAGCTGTTTGTGATAGCGATAGCGATTGATATGGAATTAAAAATTGCCAATAAAACCCCCGAATAAATCTTAAAAATCACGCTTAAAAGATTAAGAATCCCAATGTCTAAAAGAGCGTTTAACGATCCGACAGCCGCGTATTTAACAAATTGCCAAATTATCGGCATTCTCTGGCCAAGCCAGCCCCCAATCGTCAAAGCAAAATTAGCGAAGATAAAAAAACCAACAACTAATAACAGCGCGTTAATTATATTAAGACTCCAAAATTCCGGTTTGATGTTCTCTAAAATCGGAATCAGCAACAGTCCAAACGCGGCGCCAATTATGGAAACAACATAAAAATCCTTTCGGCTGGCAACTGTCATAAAACCAGGATTATTTTATTTCGTAGGTTACCGATACATTAACGGTCAGCTCTTGGCTTCCCGGCTCAATTGTTGGAGTTGGAAGCGGTCCTCCAAGATCCCCGCCAAAACCTCCTTCTTTGATCCCGCGCAGAGAAAAAGGATAATAAATAGGAGTTTCATAAAAATTCACTACACGTTTAACGCGGACCCCATTTTGATCAGCCATTAACTCTGCTTTTGTTCTCGCCTTAAGAAATGCCTCTTCTCTGGCCATAGATAGCGCGTCATCCGGATCATCCAATTCAAATTGAAGCGTCCCAATTTCATTTACTCCCAATTCCGGCAGTTTTCCCAAAATGGAAGATATTTTAGTAAAGTCTCTTATTTTCAATTGAACGCTTTGCCGCAATTCATACCCGCTGATATGTGAAGTTTTCTTCTTTTCATCATAAATATATTTTGGAGAAAGGGAGTATTGGGTCGTTTTGATATCTTGGCTGTCTATTCCCTGGCTTTTCACGAAATCCAAGGCCTGATTGATTTTAACAGTATTTTCGGTTTGAATAGCGGCCGGACTGGCGCCTTCCGAAATGACTGAAAAACTGACTGTAGCAATATCTGGAATCACAACCGTTTTTCCTTCCGCGGAAACTGTTATCACTCTGGCCGGACTTAAAGACGAGCTATATCTATAAAGCGCTTTAGCGCCGGCTAGCAAGCCGATCGCCAAGATTACTAATAAAACATTGATTGCCGCCCAAAAAAATGATTTTGATGTTTCTAATTTAGGCATCCCGGTGCTACAATTGCGATTGCGCAGATTGTGAATTAATTTTTATTGATTGTCTCATGACCTTTTGTTTAATTATTATACCCAGACACTAACTACTAACTTAGTAATAATCGCAGTTGTAGCTACCGGGCATCCCGGTGCTACAATTGCGATTGCGCAGATTGTAAATTAATTTTTATTGATTGTCTCATGACCTTTTGTTTAATTATTATACCCAGACA
>ERZ1292623.790-Hain-H51-01um-R1-790-length-32180-cov-7_pt1 | contig 32180 bp, 44 predicted proteins | sample MGYA00564398_ERZ1292623 | MGnify/ENA primary metagenome ERZ1292623 (study PRJEB36523, sample SAMEA6512633) | groundwater metagenome | collected 2019-01-07 | study: AquaDiva: Metagenomics assemblies of 32 groundwater samples
TTAATGCAATTAATTTGGTTATTGAAAATAAAGAAACTAATTTTGAAGAATTAATCAAAGTTATTCATGGTCCTGATTTTCCTACTGGGGGAATTATTTCAGGAAAACAAGGAATTATAGAGGCATATAAAACAGGAAGGGGAAAAATTATTGTAAGAGCTAAAACAAAAATAGAACCAAGAAAAATTATTGTAGAAGAAATTCCTTATCAAGTTAATAAAACATTTTTAATTGAGAGTATAGCAGATTTAGTCAAAGATAAAAAAGTAGAGGGGATAAGCGATATAAGAGATGAAAGTGACAGGAAAGGAATGAGGCTAGTTATTGAATTAAAAAAAGATGTTAATGCTGAGATAATTTTAAATCAATTATATCAATATACTCAATTACAGGAAACTTTTGGAATAATAATGTTGGCATTAGATGAAAATAAGCCTAAAATATTAAATTTAAAAGAATTAATTAATATTTTTATCAAGCATAGATTTAATGTTGTCACAAAAAGAACTGAATTTGATTTAAATAAAGCTAGTAAAAGAGCTCATATCTTAGAAGGATTAAAGATTGCATTGCAAGATATAGATAATGTAATTACATTAATAAAACAAAGTAAAAATGCTGAAATTGCAAGATTTAGTTTAATTAATAATTATAATTTAACAGATGAGCAAGCTATCGCAATATTAGATACTAAATTACAAAGATTAACTTCATTAGAACAGGATAAGATACAGCAAGAGTATAAAGATTTACTTGAATTAATAAAAAACTTAAATGAAATATTAGCAGATGATAAAAAAATATATCAAGTTATTAAAGATGAATTAAGTGAGATAAGATCTAAATACAAAGATGAAAGAAAAACATTAATTGAGGATGCAAGAGATGAAGTTTTATCAGAGGATTTAATACAAAAAGAAGATGTTGTTGTTACAATGACTTATTCAGGATATATTAAACAAACATCTTTAACAGAATACAGACAGCAAAAACGCGGTGGCAAAGGAATTATAGCCACAAATATGAAAGATGAGGATATTGTAAGAGATTTATTTATTACAAACAATTTAAACACATTATTATTCTTTACAAATAAAGGAAAATGCTTCCAGTTAAAGACATATGAACTTCCATTAGAAGGAAGATATTCAAAAGGAAAAGCCATTGTTAACTTATTAAGATTAGAACAAGATGAAAAAGTAACTGCAATATTGCCAATAACAAAATTTGATGATAGTTATTTAATATTTGTTACTAAAAGAGGTGTTGCAAAGAAAACCTCATTAAAGGAATATGAAAATCCTAGAAGTTCTGGATTAAACGCCATTAAATTATTAGACAAGGATGAATTAGTAAATGTTGTATTAACTTCTGGAAAAGATAATATAATTATTGCCACAAAACAGGGAAGTGCTTCAAGATTTAATGAAGCAGATGTTACAAGCGTTGGAAGAAATTCTTCTGGAGTTAGGGGCATTAAATTAGAACAGGGAGATGAAGTAATTGGAATGGAAAAAGCATTAGATAATTTAACATTATTAACAATCACAAGCAATGGTTATGGTAAGAGAACCAAGGTTGATGAATACAGGTTGATTAAAAGAGGCGGAAAGGGAGTTATTAATATATTAACAAAGTATTTGAAAAAAGACTCAAGAAATGAGGATGTTGTAACAATAAAAACTGTTTCTGATGAAGATGAAATAATGTTGATAACAGAAAAAGGAATTACAATAAGAATGCCTGTCAAGCAAATTAATACAATAGGAAGAAATACTTCTGGAGTAAGAATAATTAAGTTAGAGAATAATGATAAAGTAAGTTCAGTAGCTAAAATAAGCAAAGATTAATTTAAATATTTTAAAGCTAATTTTTTAAATCTTTTAGGATAAGATTTTAAATAAGAATTAAGTTTATTTTTATTTATCTTTTTTTTAATATTATTTAAAACTTTTTTATCAACCTTTTCTTTAAAATAAATTATATCGATAAGAGTTTTTTCTAAATCAGAGTAAGGTAAATAAAAATTTCCTTGTTTATTATAATTAAATCCAAAAAGATATTTTTTATTTAATCTTCTAATTAAAACGTTTCCATCGAGTATTTCTCTTACTCCAGACCTAACTTTTCTAGAAGTTATTATTATAGGAATAGTTTCTTGCTCCCATAGATTATAAAAGCTTAAAGCATCCTGTAATCCCAAGTAAGAGGGTTTAAACGCGAAAACACTTATGGAATTATCATTATATCTGGTGTAATAACCCTTAGTTAATCTTTTAATTTTTCCTTTTAAAATTAAATTTTTTATAAGATGTTTTGTATACTGTTTAACATTTTTTTTATATTTTACTATTAATTCTATAGAGTTATAATCAACAACAGGGCTTTTTGTAAATAATTCCTTTACTTTAATGAGATATTTTTGCTTTCCCATTTTAAATATAATTTTTAATATAATCCAACATCTTTTCCACTCTAGGGATTAAACCTTCTAAAATTAAAATTTTTAATTCATTTTCATCTACAGGTTTTTTAAAATCTTTTACAAATTTTTGAAGATTGCTTTTTATTTTGCTATTGTCTTCTGCATATTTTAGCAAAAAAAAGATATCATATAAATCCCTAATCTTCAGCCTGTTTAAGTAAGCATTAATCTTCTCATTTACCAGTTCTTCTGCTGTTAAGGTATAAACACTAATAAAATTTCCTTCACTCGTTTCATAATCCTTTAATCTTCCATCTTTGTATTTAAAAATAGCTTCAAATCTAATATAGTTTCTATTTAATTCTAATTCAGAATATAGGCTATTTTCAGCTATTTTCTTTTTTACAATGGTAAATCCTTTTTTCTCTAAGTTCGAGAATAATATTTGTAGTTTATTAATATCTTTTTTCAGATAAACATCCAAATCTTCGCTGAATCTATTGCCTTTATAGCATCTCCATATAGCCGTACCACCATGAATTACTGCATTATTAAAAACTTTATAGAGTTCCTGAACTAACAAATCCTGGGCTAAAGCTATATTCTTATGCAGTTCCTTCTTCAATTTTAGTATTATAGGGATCATTTTAATAATCAACCAAAGTTATAGATATATATAACTTTCGTTTATTTATAAATTTATCGGTTTTATGTAGTTTCTTCAATAGTTAAAATAAGTAAAGAATAATTAATCCATAATTTTTCTTAGGAATGCTGGTTTTCCATTTTGAAGGCTTGGCATTTCATATGCTGCAATTACATTTTCTAAATTTAAATGGGCAAACCGATCTCCATAAAAGATATGTGGGTGTAAAGTAATACTGGTTTCTGTAATACCAGCTATACGCCCTTCTAAATAATTTAATTCATTTTCTTCTTCATCAAAAATGAATAACATTGCATCATCTAAACATTTTTTTAATCTTTTATATTTAAAAGAAGAATCAATATCTAAATTTTCTCTTTCATCAAAGATTTCTCTTAATTCCATAAAATTATAGAAAGATATAATTTTAAAAAGCTATCGTTTAATAACTTCAAAGTAACTTAAAGTCTAAAAAGTATTTATATACTAGTTTATTTTACTGTTTTTATGGCAAAATCACAGAATATCATAATGCTTGTAGGAATTTTAGTTATCCTCTTGTTAATGATAACTATCTTTCCATTGACTCAACCTAAATTAACTAATCAATATGGAGAGTTAAAGAAGTTTTCATCTTTGGAAGAATTAAATGAATTTTTAAAACAAACCCAAACACAGCCTAATTATATAAATACTTTAGATAGCATAACTCCAATGGCCGATGTTCAAAAATCAATTACAAGCGCAGAATCAAGTGGAAGTTCTAGTGGTTCAGTAGATTATTCACAAACTAATATACAAGTTCAAGGAGTTGATGAGGCAGATATAGTAAAAAATGATGACAAGTATATTTATGTTGCTTCAAGCGGAAAAATAAGTATAATTGAGGCTTATCCTGCAAATACTGCAAAGGTATCAACTGAATTAGATATAAATGGAACTGCACATGAAATCTTTATTAATGAAAATAAGTTAGTTGTATTTGGATCTGAAAATTATTATGGGGGATCTGGCGGAGTAATGCCTTTAGAAAGAAAAGTAGCTTCTATTGCAATATTTCCTCCAATTTATTATGCTCCTCAATCTTTTATTAAAGTCTATGATATACAAGATAAAGAAAACCCAAAATTAGAAAAAGAAGTTGTTTATGATGGAGATTATTATGATTCAAGAATGATTGATGATTATGTGTATGTAATTGCTAATCAGCCAATTAATTACAATAACGAGGTTGTAATGCCTATAATAAAAAATGATGATAATGAAGTTAAAATTGCTGCAGAAGATATTTACTATTTTAACGTGCCTTATTATGATTACAGATTAACAACAATTTTTGCAGTTAACTTAGACAATTTAGAGTTAAATAAAAATAGTTTTTTAACAGGTTACTCACAAAATATATTTGTTTCAAGAGATAATATTTACTTAACAACACAAAAATATATTCCTCAAACAGAATATGAAGATTTAGAAGAAGAGATAATAAAACAGGGATTAATTCCTTTGGTGGATGAAAGCACGGCACAAAAAATAAGAAGTATATTAAATAAGAATGATAATATTTATGAAAAACAGCAAGAGATTCAAGAAGTACTTGCATCTTATTATAATAAATTAGGTTCAAATGAGAAAGAAGATTTGTTAAAAGATTATGATAAAAGAGCTTTAGAAATAAGAGCTGAATTCCAAAAAAACTCTGAAAAAACCATAATCCATAAGATTTCTGTAAGTAATGATCAAATAGAATACAAAGCAAAAGGAGAAGTTTCAGGAAGAACATTAAATCAATTTTCAATGGACGAGTATCAAGGTAATTTCAGAATAGCCACAACAACAGGAGATACTTGGTCAGGAAATTCATTGAATCATGTTTATGTTTTAGATGAAGGAATGAGTATCATAGGAAAATTAGAAGATTTAGCAAGAACAGAACAAATATTTTCAGTAAGATTTATTGAAGACAGAGCTTATCTTGTTACTTTCAAGAATATAGATCCTTTATTTGTTATTGATTTAAGCAATCCAGAAAATCCTGAAGTACTTGGAGAATTAAAAATTCCAGGATATTCAAATTATTTGCATCCTTATGATAGTACTCATATTATTGGAATAGGAAAAGAAGCTATTGATTCAGGTGAAAATAGCAATTTTGCATTATATCAAGGAGTTAAACTAGCTTTGTTTGATGTTTCAGATGTTTCAAATCCTAAAGAAATAAGCAAATTTAACATTGGAGACAGAGGAACTGATTCACGAGCATTATACGAACATAAAGCATTTTTATTTAATAAAGAAAAAGAATTATTAGTTATTCCTATATCATTAAATGAAGTAAATGCTGCAGATTACCCTAATGGAATTCCTGCTAATGCTTATGGTGAATTAACATTCCAAGGAGCTTATGTATTATCATTAAATTTAGAAGATGGTTTTGAATTAAAAGGTAAGATAACCCATTTAACTGATGAAGAACTTGCTAAATTTGGCAAAGAAAGATATTATTATCCTAGTTATGGAAGCGAGATAACAAGAAGTTTGTTTATAGATAATGTTCTTTATACAATCTCGAGTAAATATATTAAAGCTAATAGCTTAGATAATTTACAGGAACTTAATAAACTTAAGTTGCCTTTTGAAGAAAATATTTATTCTATACTTTATTAAATTTTAGTTTATATCTTTATCAAACCAAGGAGATTTTCTACCAGGTAATTGCTCATACCATTTCTAAACATATAACGCTAAATCCCAACCATCAAAAGGAAATTCTAATTCTTAGTTCTCTTGTAATAAATCTGTAAGTCCTCCCAATTTCTTTCATGAAATAAATTTTGAAAACTATTCTCATTTTGTCGCATCCAGCTTTGTATAAAACCAATGATATTTTTTATATCCATTTTATACATAATGGTCATAATGCTTCCCCATCTGCAACTATCAATACAATCTCCAAGATAATACCCTTTCATATGGTTACTTCCCATCAGAAACTCAGCTTCTGCTTTTGGATTCCTAGTTGATTCTTTCAAGAAAGAAGTTTCCTTACCTTCAAGTACTCTTCTCATCTTATAAGGAATTCTCATTTTGTCTGGATTAATCTAAAAGCTTAAAAAGATATTTAAAGAACAAATAAGAATACTACAGCAACTGCGACTATTGCTATCCAGACTCCTTTGCTCCATTGAAATATTTTTCTGCCATCAAATTCCCATATCGGAATCATGTTGAATAATGCTAACCAGGAATTTATAAAAAACCCATATTCTCCGATTAAATTTATATTAGCATTAATATCTAAATACTTTATTATTAAAAAGATTATAGCTAAAAATAGATTCATTAAAGGACCAACAGCTGATATTTTTCCATATCTTTGAATATTAATATTCCCTCCAGCAATCATTACAGCACCTGGAGCGGCAAATATAGCTCCTAAGAAAAAACTCATTGCCAAAGCAAGTACTAACATTATATCAAAACTTCTAAACTCTGCTATCGCCCCATATTTTTGTGCGACTACCTTATGACTTAACTCATGAAGTAAAAATCCAACTCCAACAGTTACTGCAGACAAGAATAGATTAAATAAAAATTTATCAGTAAAACTCCTATTGCTGATAATTACCGCAAAAGCTACTGAAATGACTACCCATGCTTTTAATATATCAACAATTTCTCTTTTTGATGTTTCAATCTTTCCTTTCATGAGGATATTTAATAATTAATCATTATTAAATTTAACTATTTATTGTAATGTAAACTCTACGGGGCATGATTTTTAATAATAGTTGCTATTTCTATGAGCTTTTTCCACTTATTCTTGCCTAAATCTAGAGAAAACCCTGCTTCCTCTACTGGTGTTTTGCCTAATGTCATGTGATTTCTAACAAAGTTATACCAAATAACATAACCATCCAGAATAGCATTAGCACTTCTGAAATTCTTAAACCAATACATTAATTGAGTTCTTTCTTTAATATTTCTAAAGAATCTCTCAATCTTAACATTGTGTTTTCCTGTTTTGCTTGTATTCAAAATAATATGCTAACCGTTAATCCTCCGACTTTACTTGCTTTAAAGCCTCTTTCAAGTATACCCATAATGAATAAATAATAGAAATGATTATAAAGATTACTTTATGATATTAGCGTATCCTATTAATCTCCATCTAGTTCCTAATCTTCTTGATATTGTAATCCTATCAATAGTATTGCATGTTACGGGAACTTTCAATTTAATATGAACCAAATCTTTTTTAAGTTCAACTACAGTACCAACAGTAGCTGCAGAATTAACATTCAACATTAAAAATTCGCTTTTCTTTATAGCCTCAACTAGTATCTCATCTTTGATTCCAATTATTCTTTTTAGTAAATGGGGCTCTAATGTAAATTCATAATAAGTTTGAGGGAGTTTTCCCTTTAATCCCACTAAAGACCCAGTTAAAGAATCTGCTTTTACTAATCTAGGGTCTAATTTAGTTAATATCCCAGCAGAACCTCCAGGATGTAATTCATTTATAGAAGAACTTCCAGAAACTAAACTTTCTATTTTAGTTGTTAAAGGCTCCCATGTTGTTCTTCCTTGAAATTCTTTTTTTATTCCTGGCTTAATCTCAATTTCATCATTCACATTTAATTTTCCTTGTTTTAGGCTTCCGCCAAGAACCCCGCCTTTCAAATTTTGTATATTTGTTCCAGGCCTGTTAATATCAAAACTTCTTGCTACATAAAATAAAGGATCTTTGTCCTCATCTCTTTTTGGTGTTTTAATATGTTCTTCTATAGTTTTTAATAAAGAATCAATATTAACATTATGATGTGCACTTATAGGAATTATTGGAGAATCTTCAGCTATTGTTCCTTTAATAAAAACTTTAATTTGTTTATAATTTTCAATAGCTTGTTCATTAGTAACTAAATCAACTTTATTTTGTACAATAATAATATTCTTTACTCCAATAATTTCTAAGGCAATTAAATGCTCTTTAGTTTGAGGTTGAGGGCATTGTTCATTTGCAGCAACTAACAACAAAGCGCCATCCATTATAGCTGCACCAGATAACATTGTAACCATTAAGGTTTCGTGCCCAGGAGCATCAACTAAGGATATTTTTCTCTTTAATTCGCATTTTTCGCATAATTTCTTTGAGCTATAACCATGTTCCTTGCATTCGTATATAGAAAAATCAGCGTATCCTAATCTTATTGTTATTCCACGTTTTAATTCTTCTGAATGAGTATCTGTCCATCTTCCAGAGAGTCTTTCAACTAAAGTAGTTTTCCCGTGATCTACATGCCCAACTAATCCTAAATTAATTTCAGGTTGTACAAATTCTTTCTTAGACTTAGATTTTACCATTAATATAGTTTTTAGAAAAAGTATTTATAAACTTATTCTTTAGTTTCTTCGGCTTTAACTTCTGAGTTTTCTTTAGAAGTTTTGCCAAATGCTTCTTCTAATGATTTACTTCCTTCTTTAACAACTTTTAAATTTACTTGAGAAGTTAATTGTGAGATGGTGTTTCCTGCAATTGATTTTTTTATTCTCAATCCTTTTTTATTAATCTTAGTTCCAATGTTTCCTTTAGTCATAAAAACTCTCTTTCTTCCTATGCCTTCAACATCTCTTCTCATTGGAAATCCTTCTTTATCTGATCCACCAGTAATTTCGAATTCATATCCTTTAAATCCAAGATGTCCTCCTTCAATTTTATCTCTAATCTTCTTTCCAACTAGATTAGAACTTTCCTCAGTACTTAACTGTTTAGAATAACTTTTTCCTTTTTCTCCAATAACAATTTTAAATTCTGGCATTTTTAATTAACCTATCCAAAAAGGAGAGATTCTATTGCTGGTCTTTTATCATAAATTTTAACATTTTCAAAGCCTTCTTTATTAAGAGTATAAAAAAACTGTTGAATATTATCATCAAAATGTTCTGTACATGATAAGTTTATATCTTTTATTTCATAAGATTGATGATTTGGTATAATAACTATATTTCTCTTTTTATCCTCTTCTTTAACAGAAAAATAAGCAAAAATTTTATCTTCTCCATTAAATAATCCGTAAGGAAGTTCCTGTAATAATGAAAACAAAAAGTGTTTTCTTAGTCCTGTTTCACGGGTTAAAGTTCTATCTATTAAACTTCTTTGTTTTACTCCAGTCATAATACCTTGTGGAAATCCATCCATATTAGTTTAAACTCCCCATAATGAATTATTTCTTCTTTTGATCTCAGCTATCTCCTTTAAACACTCGATTTCGTCATGCTTTAAAAACTTTTTCATTTCTTTTAATTTTCTAAAGTTATCTTCTGTCATATCAGAGTATAAAATTTCGCCTTCATGAATTTGCCTTCCTACAATTACCCCTTGCAAAGACATAGCAACTTGCTTTCCTGTTTCAACCTCATTAACATTTTTCCCTTCATGCTGTATTCCCTTTACTTCAACTAAGCTCAATCCATTATCTTTCATTAAATTTACTCCAGTTTTTAATTTTCCAAATAAAATTTCAACACCAACAACTGCAGGATTGCTTTGTCTGAATATATAACCTGTTAAAATCTTAACTTTAAATGGTTTAACAATTCTTGATAAGCTCTTTGACTCAATTTCTTTTCTCTTGTATTCTCTAAACTTATTCAACTCATCTAATAAAGTATAAATAATTTCTCCTGTAATAACTTTTACTTCAGAACTTTTAACTTGCTTAACATTAAATCCAAGAATAACTTTATTTAATTCATCTTTATCATTCTCAGCCTTAACTAAATCATCTTTTGTTATTTCTCCAATATTTGCTTTTTTAATTCTAATATTATTTTCTTTTAATAAAAAGACTAATCCCTCTAAACTTCCAAGTGAATCTGCTTTAATTACTATTCCAGATTTATCAGTTTCAAATAAAACTTCTTCAACTTCTTTTTGAACTTCTTCTTTTAATTTTTCTGTATTAGTATTTGCAACTCTTAATGGCATTCCAGCATAAACATTATCTAAATTTGGTGAACTTATTTGTATAGCGGCAGCTGCATCAATTTCTTTAGCTTTTTCAAATTTATTCTCTATTAAAACAAGTAATCCTCTAACCTTAGTTTCAATAGCTTCATTTACCCCTCCAATAATAATTCTATCTCCTTCTCTAATATTTCCATCATATAATATAACATCTAAAACTTTTCCAATTCCTTTAACATCCTTTACTTCTAATATAGTTCCTTTGCCTTGTTTTTCAACATCAATTTCTAAATTCTTTTCTAGAAACTTATGAGATAATCCAGAAAGTACAAGTAATAATTCTCCAATTCCTTCTCCTGTCTTAGCACTTATGGGAATTATTGCAATTTGTTTAGTATAATCTTCTATTCTATCAAATCTTTCAGAACTAAATCCTGCGTTATATAATTTTCCAACAATATTGTATAATTTCTCATCTAATATTTTTCTAGTATTTTCATTTTGTAAACTAATATTTTTAATTAATATTTTATCTTTAACATTCCATCCAGAGATTAAATCTAATTTATTTAATGCTACAACAAAAGGGGTTTTATAATGTTTTAATATCTCTAAAGCTTCAATTGTTTGCGGTTTAAATCCTTCATTAATATCAATAACTAAAACAGCTATATCTGCTAAACTTCCCCCCCTTTTTCTTAAATTTGTAAAAGCAGCATGCCCTGGACTGTCTATAGCCAATATCCCGAAAATCTTTAGTTTATCTTTAATTAAATTAGAAGCAAATTTCTCAATCATCTTAGAACTAAGGTTATATGCATTTATAGATTGAGTAATTAATCCTGGCTCGTGTTTAGCTACATTACTTCCTCTAATTCTATCTAGCAAGCTTGTCTTTCCATGGTCAACATGGCCTACAAATACACAGTTTAAGCTCCTAATAGATTTCATTTTTTTCCCCAATAAGTAGCGAAAAATTACGTTTATAAATATTGTGGAAAAATTAAGAATTTTGATAATTAACAATCTGTCTCGAGATTTTTATTGAGTCTTCTTCTACTTCACCGATATAATTAGCAATCGTCTCATAGAATTTTAATATTAAATCTTGAGTAATTGGAGCCTTTAAAATTCTTTCAAATTTATTTGTAGTTAAATATTTTAAAGTTTCTCCCAAATCAGCAGAGTACCACGAGCTATAAAGATCATATTTGGGATTGTATTTTTTATAACTTTCATATATTTGTTTATTTTCTTCTTTTGATCTTAAAAGAATACCTTTTGCCATTGCTCTTAAATCTCTATAAACATTACATATCTTAAAAAAAGTTAGGAACTCTCTATTTCTTTTTAGTTCACGCTCTCCATTTTTAAATTCTGCGCCAAAACTATTTTCAATCCCTTCTAGTCTCTTTCCTCTATATAATTCGACTAAATCTTCTATAAAATCTCTTTGACTTGTTGATGTTGAAAATTCATCTGCATTTATTGCTACAGGATGTTTTATGGAATCTACTAAATCAAATAATTGTGGTCCGATAGAATATCCTGTTACATCAACAACTTTAATTTTTGGTGTTTCTTTTCTCAAATCTTGTACATCCATTCTTAATATTTTTTCCAAATTTTTTCCAGGATATTTTAAAAAAACATGTCCTAAATGCAAATCTGAATGTATTAACCTAATAAACATTTGTATATTCGGATTAAGCTCTTCATTAAGATAATTATCAATTCCTAAAAAGAATTTTCCAACAACTTCTTCCTCGCTTTTAGTTAATCTTTCGTCATGATAACTTAAAATGGCATCCAGATAATCATGCAATTTTTCTCTAAAATCAGTTTCTCTCCTAATGCCATACAATTCATTTATTTTAGTTGGTAATTTAACGGCTAATCTAGAATGTTCATATGCTATAAGTTCTACTAGCCTCTTAATCAGATTTGTGTCTGGAGTTTTTTCCCTAAAAACAGCTTCTAGACTAATTCTACCTGCATCTTCTTCAATAACTTCTTTATTGTATCTTCCGTAAAACTTAACTAAGAATTTATCACCCCCCCCGTTATTTATGGGGCCGTGTACAAATTCATATAATCTACGTATATAGTCCACTAAATCTTCTCTCTCTTTATGCAATTTATTTTTTATATGGGAAAAATCTGTTCCAGGATAATCTGGTTTTAGATGTTTTACAATAACATCTAAGCTATCCTCTTTATCAGTATCATCTTTATAACGAACAACCATTCTAGCTATATTAAAATTCATGCTTAGTGCTGGAACGAGTTCTATATTAGAAATTTTTTGAATCTTTATCTCCCTGCGCATGCTTTTGCTAAGTAATGGTCCGAGTTTTCTCCTTAATATCTTCGGCCTTATCCCCAATTTTCTTAATTCTTTTGATGTAACCATTTTAATTAGATTTTTTCAGAGTCTATAACAATCCTTGCGATATCTCTTATGAAGCTCTCAATTCCTTTTAATTTTTCTAATATAACCCCCACACTTTTGTTATCACATATTTTATAAAGGTTTGTGCATGCATTTATTATCTCATCTTTTTTTGATGCTATATCATGCGCTAATTGTTTGTTATTTGAATAATAAGCTTTCATAACATTCAAATAACTTTTTTCTATGTCAAAGTATATTTTTTTTATTTCATTTTTTTCATTTTTCTTAATTTTTGCACTTCTTAAAAACCTAGAAATTCTTTTACATTCGTCTGCAATATCTTCTAAATTATTTATAACTAATCTATAATACAATAACTCCATAAAAGAACGAACTCCCGGAAACATTTCTAATTTATTTGTTTTTAGAGATCTATTAATCGCACGATAGAGTAAGAATCTCACTTTATTCACATTATTATCTGAGTAAGAGATATCCTCAAAATTATCTATCCCATCATTTATACTTTCTTTTAAGTCATTCATCATAGATCTCACAGTCAGATCAATTCTCCTTATATTTTCAGGAATAGAAATTTCATTTAAATTAAGAAAATCTTTTGCAACAATTTTATTTGGAGTTTGCTCCATTACCTCTAAAACCAATAAATTCTTTAGAATTTCTTCAATATCTTTTCTATATCTTTTTAAATCCCCCATAATATTGATAATATCGATATCATTAATATAAGCATTCATTATCTCTCTTTGAATTGTAGAAGCTTCTTTATTGTTGACATTAATTGTTATTTCTTTCAATTGATGCTCTTCTTTTTTTAGCTCAGGATTTAAAATCAATTCTCCATTACCATTTTCTTCAAAATAAATTAAATCTCCTTTTTTTAACTTATTTTTTTTAATCCAATTATTTGGAATTGAAATTACATGCGATGAATTCCCAAATTTTATTAATTTTCTATATTCCATTAATACATCCCCCCCTCTTTTTATGTTTAAGTATATACCTTATATATAGTATATCAAATAAGTATATATATCTAACCATTTTATCTATTCTTGATTAGTATGACAGAAGAATGGGATGATTTAGAAATAGAAGAAGAGGATGAATTACATACCGAACATGGAAGGGAAAGGCAAGTCGATGATGATGAATTAGAAGACTGGCAAGCTGCCTGGACCCAAGGTTACGATGAAGGTTAGTAATAAGCTCGGCTAATTAGAGTCAACAATTTTTATAGTCATACTTATCTTAAGAGGGGTTAAAAATGGCATCAGCATTTGTTTTAATAGCAACTAAATATGGTAAGGCTGAAGAAGTCGCCTATAAATTGAATAGAATGCAGAATATAAAGAACATAGAAGCTGTGGAAGGGGAGTATGACTTAATAGCAGAGATAGATGCAAAGAACGAGATTAAATTGACTAACATAATGCACGAGAACATTAGAAAATTAAAGAATGTAGCATTAGTCTCTCCTTTGATGGTAAAGAATAATATGTTATAAGGTGATAACAATACTTACAAAAATTAAAAACAACTTCATAAGCTAGCCTGTAAAAAGACATCGTACTTATTTAGCAGAAGGTTTTTCTTCAACCAATTTCCCTTTTTCGTAAGAATTTGTCCATTTAACATTTTGAGGGGTTCTTTTTAATTTTAACATATTTTTTTCGCATTTCCCCGAGCAGAACCATAAAATTTTTCCAGTATTATAAACAAACATCTTTCCAGTTCCTTTTTCAATTTGATCTCCGCAGAATGAACAAGTACTCATTTTCTTCCTCTCATTAATTTTCTAGCTTCAATTTCTGTTTCTCTTAGCATTAAAGTGTCCCCAATTCTTATTGGTCCTTTGACATTTCTTCTTATTATTTTTCCGCGATCTCTTCCATCTAATACCTTGCAACGTACTTGAGTAACTTCTCCCCTTGTTCCCGTTCGTCCAACAATTTCCTCAACAGTTGCAGGCCATGCTAATGAAAACAATCCGCTTCCAGAAGTTTGACGGGTAACAACAACAGGTTTAGCACTCTCTTGTTTATCTTGTTTAACTTCCTTTACTTTCTTATTCTTCTCAGCCATATTTTAGAATTACTTATTTCTAACAGCTTCTTTTAATTCCCTTACCAAATTTGTCGCATCCCCTTCATTTACTATAGCCACACTTGCAGTTGGTATGTTTAAACCAGCAGCATTCCCTAATTCTTCGCGACTTGAAACTTGTATACAAGGAGTTTCTTTTTCTTCGCATAAAACTGGCAAGTGCATTACAATTTCAGGAGGATTTACATCTTTAGCAATCAAAACTAATTTAGCTTGTCCTCTTTCAACAATTTTTGTAACTTCATTAACCCCCTTCTTTAATTTGCCTGTTTTCCTAGCTATCTCAACAGCTTCATAGGCTTTCTCTTGCAATTCTTTTGATACCTCTGCCATTCTTGTTAACCTCAACTTAACTTCTAAAAAAAGCGTTTATAAAGCTTTTGATAGTTTATTACTAAAAAGAGTTTATTACTAAAAAGTTTAAATAAGATAACTTTAAATAATTGTTTTGTTTTTAAAGTCATGTGTGGGATCCTTTTAAAAATTTGTTTAGTAAAGAAAAAGTTTTGAGTGTTAACGAAGAAGGAATTTTAGAAGAAACTAGAACAACAAGTCAAAGAGATGAGAAAATAAACATTGAAAAAATAAGTTTAGAAAGGAAAAGAGAATTCAACCAAATAGTTGTTCGGGTCTGTAATGATTTGAAGAAAAAAATCTTAAAATATCATGATGAAACCACTCTTAATTTGAGTGATAATTTCAAAAAAGATCTGATAGCCTACATTACCTTATTTAAAAGAACTTCAAAGCTTCTTTCCATAAATTCATAATTAGAAATAAAAAACAATAAAATAATTATTTATATTCAAGGCCGTAATTCAAATCAGATTATAAAAGAAATAAGCTTAGACACCAACCCTAAAGGAATTACTAGAGGAATTAGTTTTTTAATCATGAATCTGGTCAAGAAAAAATTAGAAATTGAGATAGCTAATTATTAATCATTTATGAGTAAAGTAGAATATTAACTTGTTTTTCTCATTTTTATCAAGTTTTGCGAAGAAATTTCTTTCAAACTGGATTACTTCATTAAGTTTAACTTTGTTTAAATCTTTCTCTCCGATTCCCTTAATTATTTTTCCGTCGTCCATTACAACTTCGATATTAATTAAATCTTTGCTTACTGGAAGCCAATGTATCATCTGTGCATCGATGTCCTTGTCGTATTCCTTAGAAATAAATTTATTATTCTTAAAATTAAATAAATGCATAAATCTATAAATTTTATTTTTCTCAATTTTATCTTGGACATAAAATTCATCATTTACATTAAAAATTCTAGAGCCGTGTTCGTGATCCGGATGCAAAGGAGCTTTTATAGTTAGATTAGAGGTATTCTGAATTTTAATTTTTTTAGCATTGAATACTGCAAAGTACCTTTTTGTGTTTTTATCGATTAATTTTTTATTTTCCGTATATAATGTTTCAATAGGAACTGTAATTTCATTTTGATTTAATCCAAAACTTAATACAAATTTTCTAACAGCCTCTGGTAAAATCCCTCTTCTCTTTAGACTTTGCAAACTAAAGGTTCTAGGATCATCCCAGCCAAAATATTTCCCGCTTTTAACTTCTCTTTGTGATTTTGATTTGCTTAATTTAATTCCTGAAATTTGCAATAATCCATTGTGAATAATTTCAGGCTCGTTCCAGTGAAATAAATTCCAGATGTATCTTTCCATATCACTTTCAATCATTAAATCTTTTCCTCTGATAATATGAGTTATTCCAAGTAAATGATCATCTATTGCCCAGGAAAAATCCAATAAAGGCCATATCCTATATTTCTTTTTGGTTATAGGATGCCCTCTGTCAGAAATTCTAAAAATCACTCTGTCCCTAAAAGCCGGATTTGGATGCTGCAAACTTGTTTTAATTCTTAATGTAGCTTTTCCTTCAGGCATTTTAAACATTTTTTTCCAGTTGTCTAAATTTTCATCAACAGTTTTACCTCGACATCCACATTCAGTTTCATTTATTCTGTTCTCTCTTAATTTCTTAGGAGAACAAAAACAAACATATGCCTTATCCATTTTAATTAATTCTTCAGCATATTTGTAATAAATTTCTAATCTTGAGCTTTTATAGTAAATTTTAGAAAATTTTATTTTAAGCCATTTTAATCCATCTGGAATTAATTTGTAAGCTTCTTTTAAAATTGGTTTTTCAATGCTCCCAATAGTATCATCAATTACTAAAAACATATTTCCATTATAGATTTTAGCATATTCGTCATTTAAGATAGCAGGACGAGCATTTCCGATATGCAAAGGACCAGAAGGATAAGGCGCTAATCTTGTAACAACTTTACCATTAACATTTTTTAATTCAGGTAAAACTCTTTCTTCTTTTTCTCTTTCTTCAAATTTGTAATTCTTTAATCCTTTGTTTATATCATTTAATTTCATAGAATTAACTTTTTTAATTACAATATTAATTTCTTTAGCAACTTCCTTGATATTTTCTTTTAATTTTGGGTTTTCTGATAATATCTTTCCTAAAACAGAATTAAAACTTGCTTTTCCGTTGTATTCAGAAGCATTCTTTAATGTGTACTTTAGAATCAAATCTTTCATACAATTAAAGTATTTTTTTAGTATTTAAAGATTATCTCTTTAAGAATTTAGAATTAGATATTTACTTTTTTCTTCTGCTTACTTTTTTTACAGGAGCTTGTTGCGTGTTGATCCTTCTATTCATATTCTTTCTAAAGAACAACAAGTAAATTATTTCAAGAATTCCTGCCGTATTTACAATCGCAATAACAACAAACCATGCTAATTGATTATTTCTTCCAGCCTTCCATAGTGCAATATATTTCCAAATCGCACTCCAAATAATTAAGGCGATTATCCATGGAGTAAATATTAATGCTTGGTATACCATTTTACATCAAATAACTCTCATCAATGTTTTTAATCAAATCCTGTGCACTTTCTCTTCTTTGTACAGTATGTTCTTTGTTGCAATAAGGACATCCTTTATTTGGTGCTCCCAATGGTCGAGTAAAACTAAATTTACAGTTGCTACAATAATAAGATACCCTTTCTTCCATCATGATAGGCTTTACATCTTTCTCAATTTCTGGTTTTTTAAATTTATCAGGAGTTAGATCTCTAATGTGGGGATTTAAGTAACCATGACTAAAGCAAGTTGTACAGACATAAATTCCTTTGTCATTTCTTCTCAAATCTCCAACAGGTACTTTTGTTTTACATGATTTGCATGGTACCAAAACATTTGTTGATATCATAATCAAATTTAGAACAAATAAATATAAATAACTTTCTTTTTTAGATAAAAGATAAACAATAAAAGAAGTAGACTTAATTAGTATGTCTAATTTTAACTACCATTCCTCGACTTCCTCTTCCTCTTCTTCAGTATCTTCTTTGGGAGAATCCTCTTCATCTTCACGATCATCCCATTTTGCAAATTTTAATTCTACCATCTTTTTTCCTCCAAAAGTTTTTTTACTCAAAATCAAGAAATAGTATATAAAGCTATCTATTCTTTGTAAAATGTAATTGACAAAAACATAATATTTATATACAAGTTTAAATTTTCGTAATTCCATGGTAGAAAATATAACAAAGAATATAAAAAAATTGGTAGACGAAAGTGAGCAGGAAAATCCTTATGATAAGATTGTTCCCAGCATTGTAAAAAAAGGAATTGATAACGTCAATTTAAATATGTTTGATGATCAAAGCAGAGACGGATTATTAAACGCTGCTGGCGATGAATTTTTCAAGAGAGGAGATTTTACACAGTCTGTAAAAGCCTATGTTCTAACAAAAAATATTTCAAAGCTAAATCAAATAGGAGACGAGTTTTCTTCTCGCGGACAATTCTCGCAAGCTATTGAAATTTATAATTTATCTTATAATTTTTCACAGGATAAAAACAAATTAGTAAGTTGTGGGGAAAAATGTTTAATTGAAAGTCATTTGTCAGATGCATTGAGAGCATTTTCAATATTAAAAGATGAGCAGAGATTAATTAAACTTGGAGAAATTTGTTTAGATAAAGAAAAGGTAGATGTTGCAATAGAAGTATTTGCTATTCTTAACCACCGTGATAAATTAATTAAGTTAGGGGATAAATGTTTAAACGAGAACAGATACGGATATGCTGCTCGCGCTTACGAGTTAGCAGGAGATAAAGACAAGTTGTCTCAATTAGGTGATGTTTTACTTAAATCTGGATTAATGGGGAGTGCATTAAGAATTTATGAACTAGCAGATAATAAGATGATGGTTCAATTTATCCGCGAGAATTTCTCAGAGGACCAGATAGGTAGATTCTACGCATAAAAAGAGGATTAAAATGTATGAGCGTGAAAAGACTATAGATGTTTTAAGAAGATTAAAATCACAAGAATCTAAACCAAATCCTGATATGTATAATAAGCCAAAGCAGGAAATAAAAAAAGAAGAAATTAAGATTGTTAATCTTCCTCAAAGAAAAGTTGAGAGTTTAATACAGAGAATTGACGAAATAAGAAGAAAGATGAAAAATGGCTCAGGCGGAGGATATTTTAATTTATATTATGATCTAAAAAATGCAGAAGAAAATTTTGTTCGTGAAGCAAAAGTATTAAAAGAGAAAAAATTTGACATTCCTCAAACAACAATGAGGAGAGTAGATGAAATGTTAAATACGATTAAGACAGGTGATAGAAAATGAGCTTAGGATCATGGTTAAAGGGAGTATTCTTGGAAGAGGATAATAAAGTCGAAGATGTAAAAGAAGAAAAAGTTGAGGATAGTTTACAAAATTATGATTACAGTGTTAAAATATTCGACATAATAAAAAAAGACGATGTTAATAAGGTTACAAACTATATTATTCAAGATAAAACTCTTGCTTTAATAAAAATGCATAAGTTCATTGGGAATAAAGATGACTTAAAGGATGTATTAAATGAGCTAAAAACAACTTGTGACAATTGTAACTCGAAAGTTCTTGGTATAACAAACAACATGTACTTTGTTACAAAAAAGACAATTAATGTTGAAAAGGAAGAAGCTAGTTCTCTTGAGATTTGAAACAGAAAGGTTTATATATTATTGTTGCAACTTATTAGTAATTATAAGAGGTGCGAACTAAAATGGCAAAAGAAGAACAGATAGGATTTCATAAAGGATCTTTAACTACATTGATTAAGGAAAAACAAGAACTTGAAAGAATATTGCAGATAGTAAATACCCTAGTCCAGGCTCATGTTAAAGCTTTAAAAGAATTGGGGATAGATTTGGAAAAAGAAGCTAAATCTAAAAGATCACTGGATGAAAAAATAAGATGAAGATGTATTTTGGAATTACTTTTACGAGAGATATATTCAAAGAAAAAGAATTGGAAGCTATTTTTAATCAAATGGTTGAGGAAAGAAAAGGGGTTTGGGGCATTAGAGGTATAGATGCGGATGATCCCGAGCACCTAATGCACATCCTATATGATTCAAATAACATTCCATATATAATTTTTATTAACCATAATACCAAAAAAGTTCAATCAGAGCTAGATAGGCTAAATCTAAAGCCGGTATCTATAAAGGCAAGCAATTTACTAGGAAGAGTTATGCAATATATAGAAGAAGGAAAGGTTGAACTTAACTAAAATTGAATGGAAAGAAAAATACTAAACAATAAAGAAATTAAAAGGGTTTTTGAAAAACTTGAAGAACAGTTTGGCATTAGTGTCAAAATTGATTTAGGAGTTCTAAAGGATAAACACGGAAAATTATTTTTAATTACTAAAGATATAAATAAAGTTGATTTTTCAAAGTTAAGAATAAATGAGTTAGGATTATATTTTGCCAAAGATGATTCTGAAATAAGATTGACAATTGAAGGCACACAATTATTTGGAGAGCATGCAACAAAAAATGTTTATGAGATAGACAAATCAGATACCTATTTCTGGATGACAGGAGAAGATATTTCTTGTAGCAAAGATTATAATGGTTTTGTTATTATAAAACACAAAGATGATTATTTAGGATGTGGAAAATGCAAAGACAAAAAAATTATAAATTTTATTCCCAAAGAACGCAGGATCAAATAAGGATATCAGCAAGATTAAATGAAAGTTATCGTAGATTGAATACTAATCATAACAGCTATTTTTCTAGTATAAGTGATTCAAGAAGAGGAAGTTTATTAGTTGATACAAATTTATTTTACCCGTTAAGGGGGGAAATTCTTACATTCCCATTAATAATAGATGACTTAGAGGAACATAGAATTTATAATTTATCGGAAAGAGAATTATTAGAAAGAGCAACTTCTTATAAAAGAACATTGAAAGAATTATTAGAGAAAACCCCAAATTTACATGTTACAGAAGAAGTCTATCATGAAATATTAGCAGAAACAGGTTATTGGAAAGGCAGAGTCCAGGTTTTAGAATGTTTTAAATTTAACATAAAAGATCCTAAGAAAAGAAGTTTAATTGAAAGATTAATAAGTTTTGGCAGAAAATATTCTCAATATTTGGAAGAAAACCATATAGAAAATAGAAGTTTAATTAGAAATAGAATAGCAAAAATTCATCGAAATAGGAACAATGGATTTTTAAGTGAATTAGAAAAAAAATTAAGTAATTTAGGTATAAATTGCACAGATGTGGATAAAAATTTGGTCCTTCATGCATTTGTAAACGGTTTTGAAGAAGATTTAACATTAGTATCTTCAGACCATCATATTCTAATGCTAATGGAAGGGCTAACTTATGATAAAAAAGTTTTAGAGGATATGATGAATAAGAATGTAAGTATACATAGCAATAGGTTTTGGCATGGTTATATGACTTATATCTTTGATTTCATTAATAGTTAAAGTTTTATTTTCCAAAGAATTTTGTGAATACTAATTTTCCAGGATTTCTCATATTTTTCTTCAAATCCAGATTATATAATAACAGATCCCCAAATAAAACATTAATCTCCCCATTATTCAACATTCTTTTTTTTAATTTCCTTCCTTTTTTGCTATGATAAAATTCTTCTTTAACAACTTGAGTTCTCATTTTTCGCATGATATTTAATCCATACTTAGTAAGATTAAAAAAAGGATCCTCTGTCAAATAAGCCCCGTAGTTTCCCCTATTAATTTCTTTTTTTAGTTTCTCAAAAGCAGATATAACATGAGCATCTGCAAACTTTTCATTTCCAGTTCTCAATTTTCCCCTGTCATGCCTTCCATAATGTAAAGGATAAAATTCTTGTTCTTTGCAAACATGATCCCAATTCAAATTAAACCAATTATAACTTAATAAGTTTGTGCTCTTTACAAGTGGAATGTTATACAATCTAAATCCATAACTGCCAGTCTCATTTACAGAAGGAACATTAACGTCTGCCTGTCCTCCACTCTTTAAAGCCATCTCCAATACAACCTTAAGTTCACCTAGATTTCCTATGTATGGATTAACATTTATTTTATGATTAAAATCTTGATCTGAATTCATCATTTGAGCCTGATAAATTTCTGTAAAAGGTACGACTCTATATTCCCTAGAAGTGTGCATTATCCCCTGCCAATCCCAACCTATTATGCTTCTAAAATCCAATTTATTTAATCCGTGAATAAAATTAGATTCTGGAGTGGCTTTATCTTTTATTGCATTTTCTAGACTATCATATCTTTTAAGTTTTATAACTCCCAGTTTATGAATAGCATTTAGAGAAGTCCTTGGAATTATAGGATACTCTCTTCCAAATAATAAAATTTCGTTCGGTTTTAATCTGTCTAACAAATATGAGATGTAAAATCTAACTGTGTTTGAACCAGGATTAAAATATTCCTGAATAACCTTATGATCCTTAACTAGTTCAGATACTTTAGGTCTTGCTAATAGCTCTTCTAATCCCATATTAAAGCAAAGATAGAAAATTATAAAAACTTATGTCTTTAAGTTTTCATTTATCCATTCTAGTGTTAGTTTAGTTTTAGGGTTTTTCTTTAAGTATAAAAATAATGATTCAATATTATCCTTGTATTTTGCAATTTCGGGTTTTGAATCATAAGATAATAAAGCAGGCAATAGCCATCTTTCATAATCATAATTCATACAAGTAACATCTAATCCAAAGTTGTCCTTGCGTTCTAACATCAAGATTTGAATTCTTTCCTGAAAAGAATTTAATATATATAAAACAGTTTCAGGATTAGTTATTTTTTGTACGATCTCTTCTATATTATAATCATCCATTCTAATAGTTAATCAAACAATTTTATAAAATTATTTTTTTCTAAAACTAAGATAAATTAATAAGATTGCCCCAATAACATTAAATGAATCAGCCAAATTAAATACAGGAAATATGCTAATCTCAATAAAATCTCTTACATATCCTAAAAATATTCTATCCATCAAATTTCCTATTATTCCTGCTATTAAAAAACTTAATCCTAATCTTAAGTTTTTATCTTTGTAATAATAGATACATATTATTAAAACAATTAAACTAACGATGATTAGTAATGTAGTGTAACCTTGAAATAGGCCAAAAGCAGCACCTTTATTAATCGTTGTTGTTAATAAGTGCTTAGATATCTGATCAAGCAATAACAAGATAATTATAAGTAGCATATCAAAAAATTTATATAAACAAGTATTTATATCTTTTCATAAAAATGCAGTCTATTTTAGATAATAAAAAAGAGGAAAGTTCAGCTGCTGAGAAAATCCAAAAAATAAGAGATAAAGCAGCTTCTAAGAACATTAGTTACAATTTAGTTTATGATTCTATTGGAGAAGGTATTGAGCCTATATATTTCTGGTTGTTAGATTTTTTGCAGGATAAAGAGCCTAGTGGACTGGGAATGGATGAGGTAATAAAATATAAAGATGAATATGAGGCTGCTGTTGGTTCAGGTTATTTCTCTGATTTAGGAACAAAAGCAACAAGAATGCAAGAACAGGCAATGAAGATAATGGGTACAATAAATACTGTTATTAGAAGCGTAATTAATTTAGTCTACGATTTAAGAGAATTTGATATTAGGCTAGAAACTTATGATGATTTGAGATCAACTAACCCGGATAAAAAAGATGCTGCAGAAATCTCGTTAAGAGTTATATGGATGGACCAGGTAGATGTTAAAAGAGGGAGAGGAAGCATAAATGGATTAGCACAGCAATTACAGTTTGTTACCCTAAGAGATGCTTTCTTGTATGCAAAAGATGAAGCAGAAGTAGAAAAAATAGATTTAAATGAAAGAGTAAAAAGAATATTAAAATCAAGATTAAGTGAATATCTGAAATGGAAATCATATTCAGAAAAAGAATTAAGAAAACGTTATAATATTGAAAAAGCTTATCTAAAATCGCAATTTAATTCGCTAAAATATTATACCTCTTGGGTCAAGCCATACTTATTGGCTGCTAAAAAGTTAAATATGACTAATTTCTTGACGCAGTCTGGTTTGCCAAATCCTAACATTGTGAATATATTTAATAACATGGAAATAAAATTAAGTTTATTTGGAAAACAGGAGTTTAAGATAGAAAGTATTGATCCTAGATTAGCAAATATAAAGTTAAATAATAAATATTATTCTTGTTTAGAAGTTGAAATGGTTTTTAGAACTGTTCCGAGAGCAACTCAATCGCAGCAAGGCACAGTTTACATACATTCGGGAAGAACAGATATTAACATGAGGGCATATTCATTTACAGAAAGAGAATTAGAAGAAATTAAGAAATTACAATTTGAAGAAGATATGGAATTAATTGAAAATATGACAGATGTTAGTTTAAAAGAAATTCAAGATGATATTGACAAGTATGTTTCAGGTAAAGAGCCAAGTGTAGAAGAAAAGTTAAATTATCTTAATTCTTTGCTAAAAAAAATAAATGACAGAAGTGCTGCCAAGGAGATTACAGCTGAAATAAAAAAACTTGAAAAAAATTTTTCTCAAAAAGTTGCCTGGGAAAATCCTTTCAGTGGATTATTGGGAGGATTTGGACAGGCTTTCAAAGCATTTGGAAATTTAAAGAGCTTTTTCAAATATAAAATTGCTGTAGATGAAGAATATTATGAAAAACTAGCGAGAGACTCGGCAAAAAAAAGGGCAGAAGAATTATGTTATGTATTATATGATGTGTATAAGAAGACACATGGAATGATGACTTGGTAATGTTTATTAACCTTATAAATATAAAGTTTTTATGGATGTTAAAGAAATATTAAAGAACTTAGAGAAATTAAAAGGCAATGAAGTTAAAATAAAGTATCTTAATGAAATATTAAAAAAAATAGAAGATAAAGATTTAATTGAGGAAATAAAAGAATTAATCCAGGAATTAGAAGATAATTTGGAGTCAAAAATAGAAGATGTAATAATTCCTGCATCAAGAAGACGTAAAATGGAATTAGATGAAGTTGAGAGTGATATCGAAACTCAAGGAAGACAAGTTGTAAGACAGAGACAATTGCCGAGGCAACAAATAATACTTCCAAGAGACGAGGAGGATAAAGAAACAAGATATAATATTGCTCCAAGATATGAAACAAAAACACAACAAACTTATCAAACTGCACAATTATTTACAACCTATGAGAACATGTCCCAGCAGTCACAGACAAATGCTAGATTAATAGAAGAAGTATTAATAAAAGAAAGAGATTTTGATATTGGAAACGCAATAAGTGAAAATCAAAGAGAAGAAATTCGAGATACGATTGATAAGTTCATGCCAAATGCGTCTGTAGAAGAAAGAATAAAAACAGAGCAGCAAGTGTTTTATGACATGAAGTTAAAAGATAAAAACTTAAAATATATTGCGAAACTAAGATGATTAACCCGTTTAAATCAAAATATGAAGGAAGTCTAGACTCGAGTTCTGTTCCACAATATGCTCTAGGAGCTCCGACTAGTCCTCAGACAGCAAATCAGATAGCAGAAGCAACAGCAAGATTAAATGCAGGAGTTTTTGGAGTTGATTTAGCATTAATTGATGAAAGATTATTTGAACAAATTCCTAAACAGCATTTTAAGGAGATTGAAAGGTTAATGACATTAACTGGAGCAAAGGCAACTATCCACGGTCCTATTATAGATTTAGCAGGATTTTCACAGCAAGGATGGCAGGAAGAAAGCAGAAGAGAAAATGAAAGCAAAATGAAATATTATATGGATATGGCTCATGAAGTTGATAGCAAAGGAAATACCCCTTTAAATTTTCATATTAATACGGCAATGATTGGAGAACAAAAAAGAAAATTAAGCAACGATGAATACAAAAGTTTAAGCGAAGAAGAAAGAGAAACTGTTAAAGAAATTTTTAACCCACTAACTCATAGAAAAGAGTATGAAGTTGTCGAGGTTGTAGGAGCAGTTGATAGAGAAACTGGACAGATAGCTCCACTAAAACGTGAGATAAAGCAATATCCTGGAAGAGTTAAAGTCTGGGAGCCTTATGAGAGATTAGACAATTTAAATCAGACACAATGGGATCAGGAAAGATTAAAAATATTTCAATTACAACAGCAAAAAGCAGAGATCATGGATAGAATTGTAAATTTAGAAAGACAAGCACATCCTCTAAGAGTTGGAGAAGAAAAAGGAGTTTTGTCTACAGATGAAACTAGAATGTTACAAAATATAGACAAAAATAAGAATTTATGGATTTCTCACATTAATGAATTAAATCAACATATTTATACTGGACTAAATGAAGTTTATAATAATCTACAGTATTATACAGAAAAAGAAGATAAAGAAAAAGCTATAAAATTGAGAAAAAGTATAGATAAAGGTTATAAAGATTATGATAAAAGATTTAGTGAACTTGTTGATAAATCGCATAAACAAAAACTAACAGAGGCAGAGGGTTATGAAGCCAGTAATATGGGAGATTTACAATATAGAGAATTACAGCTTTCTTTAGATAAAGTTGGAAACCCTCAACACAAAAAAGACAAAGATTATTTGCCTGCACCCCAAAAATATATTCCTACAAATCAACTTGCGTTAGAAAAAACAGCTGAAACAGTTGCGAATGTTGTTTTTGATTCTTATAATAAGTATAAAAATAATTCTCCAATATTATTACTAGAGAATTTATCGCCTGAAGGAACCTTAGGAAGTGCACAGGATTTAGTTAACTCAGTTGAAGAATCAAGAAAGAAATTAATTCGTAAATTAATGAAAGAAAAAGGTTTAGATGAAGATAAAGCCAAAGATGTTGCAGAAAAATTAATTGGAGTAACATGGGATGTGGGTCATATTAATTTCATGAGAAAACATGGATATTCAGAAGCAGATGTTTTACGAGAAACCGAAAAAATTTCTCCTTATGTTAAACAAGTTCACATTACAGATAACTTTGGATTTAATGATGCTCACTTGCCTCCTGGAATGGGAAATGCTCCTATCAAAGAAGAAATGGAATTAATTGCTAAGGAAATGAGAAAAAAGGGGTTAGATTTTAAGAAAGGGAGTGTAATTGTAGAAGCTGGATCATTTGTAGGACAATTTAAAGAAAATCCTCATCCATATGCACTAGAATATTTTGAATCGCCATTATACACTTACAAAAACATGCCTGTGTGGAAGGATGTATGGGAAACAGAAGGAAGTTATGGATTAGGATATGGACAAATATTGCCAGAACAACATTTTGGAATGTATGGAGCAGGATTTTCAAATCTTCCAACAGATCTTGGAGGGCCGATTAGTCAAGATAGATCGAGATTTGCAGGAACTCCAAACGCATAATTTAAATACTAAATAAAATTCGTAAAACAAAAGAGGTTGATAATGTTGAAACAAGTTGTTAATAAAAAAGAGCTTACAAAAGATTATGATATTGCTTATGATTTCTCAACTAAAGTTTATGAAAAATTTAAAGATGTTATCAAAAGCATAGTTCTATTTGGAAGCACTGCAAAAGAAACTCAGCAGCATAGATCAGATATTGACATTATAATTATCGTAGATGATGCAACAATTCAATGGACTCAGGAGCTTGTAGCTTGGTACAGGCAGGAACTAGCAAGATTAACAGCTTCTTTAAGATATCCAAAAAAATTGCATGTTAATACAGTTACATTAACAACATTTTGGAATGAAGCTATTGTTGGGGAGCCTGTAGTAATTAATGTCTTAAGATATGGAATAGCTTTAATTGATTTTGGCGGATTTTTTGAACCATTAAAAGTATTATTAGCTAGAGGAAGAATAAAGCCAACTCCAGAAGCGATCTATAACGCTTTAACTAGAAGTCCAATTCACCTGTCTAGAGCAAATATGTACTTATTAGGAGCAATAGATGCAGTATATTGGAGCATGGTTGATAGCGCACATGCAGCATTAATGTCAGCAAAACAAGTTCCACCAAGTCCAGAGCATATTTCTTCGTTATTAAAACAATCTTTTGTAAAGAAAGGAATGTTAAATTCTAAATTTGTAGATTGGTATGAAGAACTTTATGCATTAGCTCACCATATTACACATGGAGAAGTTAAACGAGTTACAGGAAGAAATATTGAATTGTATATGGACAGGGCAGATAAGTTTATCGGAGAAATGGCTAATATAATAAAACAATTAGAATAACTAGAAACCAGATTGATATTTTAAGTTTTCATATTCCGTATTTAATTTACGATAAATAACCTCATCTATTTTTTTATTCACAAATTGATAGTGTAATTCTTTAAATAAGAAATCTAAATTGTCTAAAATATGGGGTATTTTTTCTACTTCTCCTAATTCAGTTTCATTATCTCTATCCAAAACTGTATCTTCTAAGCTAGATAAATCATTTCTTATATCACCAATTAATTTAGAAGCTTTTACCTCTTCTATATCTGGAATTATTTGTTCTGTCATTTTAGTTTAAAAAAATAAAAAATTAAGAAGCTTTTTTCTCAGCTTCTTTTTGTTCTTTCTTGAATTCTTTTATCGCTTTTGTGTTTGAGTAGATTACTGCAGCTTTGTCAATGTCCTTCATGAATTCTTTTACTTTCTTTTCATCAAGTTCGTAGCCTGTAACTTTCTTGTCTTTATCCTTGATTTCTTTCATGAATTGACTTGCATACATTCTTGCATATAAGCTCTCATGTCTATTTCTGTAATCCCCAATGTTACCTCTAGCACTAAAGTTCATGCTTACGCCTAAGTCATCTGCAGCATCTTCTTGAGCATATTCGTCTGCTTGTCCTTGACCTAGTTTAGGAGCATCATATAGTCCAGTTAAATAAGTTGCTAGTTTAGCAGCTGCTTCAGCACCATTTTTGACGCCTTTTAATTCTCCTTTCATTTCTGAAACAACTTCTTCTAGTATCTTTTCTTTATCTCCTCCATTATAGAGGGGTTGTGTTTCATTGATTTTATCTTGCTTATTTTCTAAAGCATATCTAACTGCTTCTTCCGGACTTACCCTAATATCTCCATAAGCTTCCTTATATCGTCTATTACGCAATGCAGGATCTTGAATTTCAGAGGCAGCTAATCCAGCTAAATTTTTATATAATTGATAACGTTCTGTATTACTACTAGATTTTTCTAAACCTCTAGATAAACGAGTATAAGCTCCTATTTGTAATAATCTCTCCTCTAACTTTGGTTGATTTTGTTCTTGTATCATTTTAATTTCCTCCTTTATTAATCGTAAAAATCTTGTCTAAATACTTCAATAAAATCAGGGTTTATAACATCGGTTCTAAATGAATATGCGAAACCATCTGGTCCTATAATTGAAGTAAATTTTGTATTATCATCTCCAATAGCTTTTTCTAAGTTTTGGATTACTAGAAATTTTATTCTTTTGTCTAAGTCTCCAAATTTCTCTTGAATTTGATAAGTTGTGATTGTCATTTTATGATCTTTAAATTCAACCTCCTCTATCTTAATTATTGTTACTTTTAAGTAGCTATATTAGTATATAAACCTTTCGTTTCAAGTTTTTTGATAAAATTTATATATTAATTAAGTTAAATAACCTAATAAATTCAAAGAGGTGAAAAAATGGATCATAGTATAAAAATAAATACACAGTTAATGCAGGCTATTAAGGAAATTGTAGTAAAGACAAAGATGTTTCATGACGAGGAAGATTTCATTAATCAGGCTATATTAAAGCAAATTTCTAAATTCAGAGGAATATGAAGCTGGAAAAAGCGTCATTTGCAGCAGGGTGTTTTTGGGGAGTGCAGGCTGCATTTGATAAAATTAAAGGAGTAATAAAAACAGTAGTTGGTTACACTGAAGGGGATTTTAAGAATCCGAGTTATAAGAAAGTTTGTTCTGGCAAGACAGGACATGCTGAGGCTATTTTAATAGAGTTTAACCCAGAAATAGTTTCTTATGAAAAACTATTAGAAATATTTTGGAAAATCCACGATCCTACAACGATAAATAGACAGGGTCCTGACGTAGGATCTCAGTATAGAAGTGCAATATTCTATTTTAACGACAAGCAAAGAATAAAAGCGTTAAATTCGAGAGATAAAGAAGCAAAAAAGTACAAGAATAAAATAGTTACTCAAATTGTCAAGACTAAAGAGTTTTACCCTGCAGAAGATTATCATCAAAAATATTACCTAACCCATACGGTAGTTTGTCATATTTGAGCTAAATTATAGTGTCAAAATAATATTTATTATCTCTCCTTTTTTATATATATGATATAGTTTCAAGAGTTAATTACATATCCTCGAATTCCAATGTAATCTATTCCATTTCTTTTAAACTCGTCAAGTTATATTCTTTTAGATCTTCAACACTATCTAAAACAGGATGCTTTTCAGCAATTTTCTCTAAATCTGATTTTCTTAAATGAGCTGATTTTTTCATGTTAATTAAAACGCCAAGGCAGGGATTTGAACCCCGACATCCTTGCGGAAACAAGCTCTCTATATCTGGTTTCCAGGTTCGCATTCTAGGAATCTTGCGCGATACCAGATTACGCGACCTTGGCTTGAAAAATAAATATTATTAACTGTATTTAAAATTATTTATTCGACAACTTCTATAGAAATCATTATGCTTTCTGGTATTGGAACTCTCATTATTAATCTTAGAGCTCTTTCATTAGCATCTAAATCAATTAATCTTTTATGAACTCTCATCTCAAGCCTGTCCCAAGAAGCTTTTCCTCTTCCGCCAGGACTCTTTCTAGTAGTCAATTTTAATCTTCTAGTGGGCATTGGAATAGGCCCATAAATTTTAGTTTTTGTTTTATCAGCAATGTCCAATATAGATTTAGTTATTTCGTTAAGATCATCTATAACATTTGTTGCTAATTTAATTCTTGTTTTTGGCATAAAGTTCTAGTAAATTAAGGGTTTATAAAATTATTTAATTAATAGGCTTTGCACATCAATTAGTCCTCTAATCGTGCAAAATACATCTCTGCACAATTTTTAAAGTCAATTTTTATTCCTAATTCAAAGCTTTCCTGAACAAGAACAGTTAAGTTATGACACAAACATTTATATTATTAATAATGGGTAAAATTAAATTAGAGGTATATGTTTGTGAACGTTGTGGACATAAATGGATTCAAAGATAGAATAAAATTATTGAAAATAAAAAGAATAAAAATTACATTGATTTCTTTACGTAATCAATGCACATTCCAGCTGCTACAGTGCTCCCAGCATCTCTTATAGCAAATCTTGCCATATGGGGAATATCCGATTGCTTTTCAATTACTAATGGTTTTGCTGGTCTTACTTTAACTATTGCAGCGTCCCCATTCTTTAACATATCTGGTTTTTCTTGTAAAGTTTGTCCTGTTGCAGGATCTAATTTTCTTACTAACTCAGTTATCGCACATGCTACTTGTGCGGTGTGGATGTGGAATACTGGTGTATAACCAACAGTCATAACAGTTGGGTGATTCAACACAACAATTTGAGCTGTAAATTCAGATACAACTGTAGGGGGATTTGATTCATGTCCTAAGACGTCTCCTCTTGCAATATCTTTCTTTTGGATTCCTCTTACTGAAAATCCAATGTTATCTCCTGGCTCTGCTTGCTGTATTTGCTCATGATGCATTTCGATGCTTCTTACTTCTCCAACTACTCCTTTACCTTCTCTTGCTGGAACAACTACAACTTTATCTCCAATCTTCATTATTCCAGTTTCAACTCTTCCTACAGGAACAGTTCCTATTCCAGTGATGTTGTAAACATCCTGTAATGGAAGTCTTAAAGGTAAGTTTGTTGGTTTTTCAGGTTCCTTGAATAAATCTAATTGCTCTAATAAGCAAGGTCCATTATACCAGGGAATTTGTGCACTTTTCTTTATAATATTTTCTCCCTTTAATGAACTTAAAGGAATAAAATTAGTTTGATCTGGTTTGTATCCAACCATTTTCAAAACTTGTGAAACTTGAGCTTTAACTTCTTCAAATTTCTTTTGATCATAATTGACCATGTCCATTTTGTTAACTGCAACTGCTAATTGGCCTACTCCTAAAGTCTTGCATAACCAAATATGTTCTTTAGTCTGTGCCATAACCCCATCAGAAGCAGCAACAACTAAAATCCCACAATCAGCTTGTGAAGCACCTGTAATCATATTTTTAATAAAATCTTTGTGAGCAAGGGCATCAATAATAGTAAAATCATATTTTGGAGTTGTGAATTTCTTAT
>ERZ1292623.649-Hain-H51-01um-R1-649-length-36162-cov-40_pt2 | contig 32156 bp, 30 predicted proteins | sample MGYA00564398_ERZ1292623 | MGnify/ENA primary metagenome ERZ1292623 (study PRJEB36523, sample SAMEA6512633) | groundwater metagenome | collected 2019-01-07 | study: AquaDiva: Metagenomics assemblies of 32 groundwater samples
TCGCCCCAGCGCGCCACGATCTGCTGCTCCAGGAATTCAACGTGCAGGTCGCGTGGCCAGGCGCGGCGCACCGACGCGCGATACACCCAGGGCAGCGACTGCACGCGTTGTTTCACGGCATCCAGGTCGAGCAACAGGAAATTGCGGCCGACCGCCGGGAGCACGGCCTGGCCAAGTTCGGTTTCGCTCACGCGCCGGAATTCGCCCTCGAAGCGCACGTGCTGGAGCGGCAGGGCCGCCGGCGCCAGCAGGCGGTCGACAGTAGCCAGCAGCGCGATGCCGGCCAGCAGCGCGGCCAGCAACACCAGCATCGGGTACAGCAGGCTGTCGCGCTTCACGGCCGCGTCGCGTTCAGCGCGCATATAATGAAGCCCCACTCACTTCGCTCGTCGCCGATGGGATCGAGGCGAGGGCCGCGCGCCAGGGATGGCGCGTTTGCGGCTTTCGTCTTGTCATAAGCATGAGGTCTCCAGGATGCGCATCACCAGCGCATCGAAATCGATGCCGGCCGCCTGCGCGGCCTTGGGCACCAGGCTGTGGTCGGTCATGCCGGGCACGGTGTTCACCTCCAGCACGTACGGCTGGCCACTGGCATCGACCATGAAATCGACACGGCCCCAGCCACGACCATCGATGGAACGAAACACATCAAGGGCCAGGGCGCGGACCTGCCGCTCCAGCGGCTCGGGGATGCCGGCCGGACACAGGTAGCGCGTGTCGTCGCGCACATACTTGGCTTCGTAGTCGTAGAACTCGGTGACCGTCTCGATGCGGATCACCGGTAACGCCTCATCGCCGAGCACCGCGCAGGTCAGTTCCGGACCGACAATGGCTTGCTCGGCGAGCACCTGATCGTCGTAGCGCGCCGCGGTCTCGTAGGCCGCGGCCAGATCGCCGGCGCGTGTCACGCGCGTAATGCCGAAGCTGGAGCCCTCGCGCACCGGCTTGACGAACATCGGCAGGCCGAGCGTGCGCGCCACGGCGTCGAAATCGCTGTGGCGCGTGAGCACGACATACGGCGGCACCGGAATACCCGCACCGGACCAAAGAAGTTTGCAGCGCAGCTTGTCCATGCCCAGAGCACTGGCCAGCACCCCGCAGCCGGTATAGGCCATGCCGATCGTTTCAAGCGCCCCCTGGATCACGCCGTCCTCGCCCCAACGGCCGTGCAGCACGATGAAGGCACGGTCGAATTTCTCCCGCGTCAATGTCTGCACGATGTCGTGGTCCGGATCGACGGCGTGCGCATCCACGCCCTGGCGACGCAGCGCCGATAACACCGCCGTCCCGCTTTTGATCGATACCTCGCGCTCGGCGGAAGGCCCGCCCATCAGCACCGCCACCTTGCCATAGTTCCTAGCCATGAAAACAAACACCTTTAACCGCAGATGAACGCGGATAAAAGAATGGATGAACGCAGATAGACAGAAGAATATGAATCTTTCCTTGAATCACGCCGAGACTTTTGCATGAAAAATCTGCGCTTATCTGCGCATACTGTTTATCTGCGTTCATCTGCGGTTCCATTAATCTTTTTCACCAATGACGCGCACTTCGGTTTCGAGGCGCACGCCCTGCTTCGCCTGCACCTCGGCCTGCACGCGCGCGATCAATTTTTCGATGTCAGCGGCACGGGCATCGCCGGTATTGATGATGAAATTGGCATGCATTTCCGATATGCAGGCGCGGCCCTCGCAAACGCCCTTGAGACCACTGGCCTCGACCAGGCGCGCCGCAAAATCCCCCACCGGGTTCTTGAACACGGAACCGGCATTGGGTAGCTGCGTTGGCTGGCTGGCACCGCGTTTCGCCAACAACTGCTTGATGATGCCTTTGCCTTCGGTGGTCTGTCCCGGACGGAAGCGGAAGTGGCCGGCCACAAACCATTCCCCGATTGGGCCCGTCACCTTGCGGTAGGAAACGCTGAAATCGCCTGCAGGTCGGACACGGCGTTCGCCAGCACGGTCGATGGTCTCGACGGCGGCGACATACTGCCAGGTCTCGGAGCCGTGACAGCCGGCGTTCATGGCCAGCGCCCCGCCGACCGTGCCGGGAATGCCGGCCAGAAACTCGCCGCCCTGCAGGCCCTGCTGAACGCTGAAGCGGGCGATCTTGGCACAGGGCACGCCAGCCTCGGCGCGCACCGTGCCATCATCCTGCATCGACAATTCACCGAGCGCGCCGCTGGTCATGATCACCGTGCCGCGCACGCCGCCGTCACGCACCAGCAGGTTGCTGCCCAGACCCACCCAGACAATCGACTCATCCTTCGGCCGCGAGGCGAGAAATCCCGCCAGGTCGTCGAGATCGGCCGGCAGATACACGCGGTCGGCCGGTCCACCGACGCGCCAGCTGGTGTGGCGCGACATCGGTTCGTTCTCCAGCAACGTGCCGCGCCGATTCGAGAGGTTTCCGGCCGCCATCATCGGGCCCTCCCCTTCAGTTCCTCCGGCAAGGCGGCCGCCGCCGCGCCGATGCTGCCGGCGCCCATGGTCAGCACCACGTCGCCCGGTTGCAGCAGGTCGTGCAACACGTCGGCCAGGTGGCTCACGTCGGTGATGAACACCGGCTCGGTCTTGCCGCGCGCGCGGATTGCGCGCGCCAGCGCGCGGCCGTCCGCGCCGCTGATCGGCTTTTCGCCGGCACTGTAAACCTCGGTCAGCACCAGCACCTTCAGTTCGGCCAGCACCGCCGCGAAGTCTTCGAACAGATCGTGTGTGCGCGTATAGCGATGCGGCTGGAACACCACCACCAGCCGGCGATCGGGCCAGGCGGCCTGTGCGGCCGCCACGGTGGCCGCGATCTCGCGCGGATGATGGCCGTAATCGTCGATCAGCGTGACCGTGCCCCCGCGCCAGGCAATGTCGCCATTGTGCTGGAAGCGGCGGCCGATGCCGGAGAACTGCGCCAGCGCGCTCACGATCGCGTCTTTCTTCACGCCCAGCTGATGCGCAACGGCGATGGCCGCCAGACTGTTGAGCACGTTGTGCCGCCCCGGTTGGTTGAGCGTGACTTGCGCCCAATTCGCGGACCCGGGAAGGCTGACCCGGAAATGCATGGTCAGGCCCTGCTGGCGGACATCGTGGGCGCGCACATCGGCGTCGGCATCGATGGCATAGGTGCGCACCGGCTTGTGCACGCGCGGCAGGATGTCGCGCACCACCGGATCGTCGGCGCACAGCACCGCCAGGCCGTAGAACGGCAGGTTGTGCAGAAAATCCACGAACGCCTGCTTGAGGCGCTCGAAGTCGCCACCGTAGGTCAGCATGTGATCGGCGTCGATGTTGGTCACCACCGCCATGTAGGGTTGCAGGTGCAGGAACGAGGCGTCCGACTCGTCGGCCTCGGCGACCAGATACTGGCCGCGGCCGAGACGCGCATTGGTGCCGGCGCTGTTCAGGCGACCGCCGATCACGAAGGTCGGGTCGAGTCCGCCCTCGGCGAGACAGCTCGCCAGCAGGCTGGTGGTCGTGGTCTTGCCGTGGGTGCCGGCCACGGCGATGCCGCGTTGCAGGCGCATCAGCTCGCCGAGCATCTCGGCGCGCGGGATCACGGGAATATGGGCCGCGCGCGCGGCCGCGACCTCAGGATTGGTTTCATCCACGGCCGATGACACCACCACCACGTCCGCACCCTTGACCCACTCGCCGCGATGGCCGATTTGCACCGACACGCCAAGCGATTGCAGGCGGCGGGTGGTGGCCGACTCGCGCAGGTCCGAACCCGAGACCGCGAACTCCAGGTTGGCCAACACTTCGGCGATGCCGCACATGCCAGAGCCGCCGATACCGACAAAATGCACGCGCTTGACGATGTCACGCATGGCCTTCGCCTCCGTCAGTGCATCGCAAGTCCCCTGCGAAGCGCATGGATGCGCGAGTGCCGCGAAAGGCAGGATGCCGTGAGCGGCCTCTGCGGCTCATCTCGCTACCCCGACCTCGGTCAGACAGGTCTCGACCACCGCCTCGGCCGCGTCCGGCACTGCACAGGCGCGCGCCGCTGTGGCCATGGCCAGCAATACATCGCGCCGGCCGACCAGGTCCTGCAGCAGTTGCGCCAGGCGTTCGGCCGTCAATTCGGACTGCGGCAACAAGGTGGCGGCACCGCGTTCGGACAGGTAACGGGCATTGGCGGTCTGGTGATCGTCGACCGCGTGTGGATACGGGACGAGGATCGCGCCGATGCCAGCCGCCGCCAGTTCCGCCACGGTCATGGCGCCGGCGCGGCAGATGACCAAATCTGCCCAGCCGTAGGCCTGCGCCATGTCGTCGATGAACTCGGCCACGCGCGCGCCCGGCAATCCGGCGTAGGCCGCAACGGTTGGCGTTTGTTGATCGCGTCCGCACTGGTGCCAGACCTCCGGGCGATCGGCTGCGTCCAGACGGGCCAACGCCCGCGGCACGGTTTCGTTCAACGCGCGTGCGCCCAGGCTGCCGCCCATCACCAGCACGCGCAGCCGGCTTGCACGCCCGGCCATGCGTTGTTCCGGCGGCGGCAACGAGCGCACCTCGGCGCGCACCGGATTGCCGACATGCTGGGCGGCCGTCAGGGCACCGAAGGCGGAGGGGAAACCGGTCAACACGCGACGTGCCACCAGCGCCAGCCAGCGGTTGGTCATCCCCGGGATCGCATTCTGTTCATGAATGATCAATGGCCGGCGCAGCAGCCAGGCCACCAGCCCGCCCGGCCCGGCCACGAAACCGCCGAACGACAGCACCACGTCCGGCCGCACACGGCGAATCGCGCCCATGGCCTGCCACATCGCGTACAACAAGGTGAACGGCAACAACAACCAGTTGACGAGACCGGTGCCACGCACGCCGCGGATGTTGATCCACTCGATGCGGATGGCCGGGTCGGCGGCCGGCACCAGCCGCGCCTCGATGCCGCGGCGGGTGCCGAGCCAGGTGACGTCGATGTGCCGGGCGCGCAACACGCGCGCCACCGCCAGCCCCGGGAACACGTGGCCGCCGGTGCCGCCGGCCATGATCAGCGCCCTCATGTCGCTGCCTCCGAACGATAGTCCAAGTCTTTCCGTTCACGACGTCGGCAGCTTGCGACAATCGCGGCCGGTTGCATCCCCGCTGCGCGGGACCCCTGCGACGCGCAAGGACGCGCAAGTGCCGCGTGAGACAGGATGTCGAAAGCGGCCGCCCTGCTCATGTCGCAGTCCTCCCCCAAGACTGGGCATGGGCCTCGCGGCCGATGCGCAGCAGAATCGCCAGCGCGATCGCGCAGACGATGAGACTGGAACCGCCGTAACTTACGAACGGCAGCGTCAACCCCTTGGTCGGCAGCGCGCCGAGGTTCACGCCGATGTTGATGATGGCCTGCACGCCGAGCAGCAGGCCGAGGCCCTGTGCCAGGCGTGCCGCGTAAATCTGCCCGGCCAGCTCCGCGGCGCGGGCGATGGCAAAGGCGCGCAGGATGACGATCGCGTACAGCCCCATCACCACGAATACACCCAGGAGGCCGAATTCCTCGGCGGTCACGGCAAACACGAAATCGGTGTGCGCCGCGGGCAGGTAGGAAAGTTTCTGCACGCTCGCCCCGAGGCCGGCGCCGAACCATTCGCCGCGACCGACGGCGATCAGCGCCTGGGTCAGCTGGAAGCCGCTGCCGAACGGATCGGCCCAGGGATCCAGGAAGCTGGTGACGCGACCCATGCGATACGGCGAAAACACGGTCAGCAGCACCATGCCGCCGAACCCCAGCAACAGCACCAGCCCGAAGTGCCAGAAGCGCACGCCGCCGAGGAACAGCATGGTCATCACCGTGGCGCAGATCACGGCCACCGAACCGAGGTCCGGCTCCTGCAGCAGCAACATGCCGATCACCGCCACCACCAGCCCGACCATGAGAATGCCGCGCGTGAATTGCAGCAGTTCCTCCTGCCGGCGCACCAGGTAGCCCGCCACGTACACCACCACAAACAGTTTCATCAGTTCCGACGGTTGCAGGCTGAAGACGCCGAGCCGGATCCAGCGCGAGCTGCCGTTGATGCTGGCGCCGATGCCGGGCAACAGCACGATGCACAGCAGCACGATGCCGGCCAGCAGCAGGTACGGTCCGAGCCGCTCCCACACGCGCACGCGCAGGCGGTACACAACCAGCATGGCAAGCAGGGCGATGGCCAGGTGCGCCAGGTGGCGCGACAGGAAGTACAGGCCGTGGCCCGTCATGCGCTCGGCATAGGCGACCGAGGCCGAATAGACCATGACGATGCCGAGCGCGATCAGCGCGGTCGCCGATCCCAGCAGCCAGGGATCGAGCGCCGGGTGCGCGCGACCGGCCGCACGCGTGCCGCTCTGGCGCCAGGTGTCGAACCGGGCGGCGATGATCATGTCCTCTCTCCCGGGAGTGCGCGCACCACCGCGCGAAACACATCGCCGCGGTGTTGGTAGTTGCGGAACATGTCGAAACTGGCGCAGGCCGGCGACAACAGCACGATGTCGCCGCGGCGCGCCAGTGTGCGCGCGATCCCGACCGCCGCCGGCAGATCGGCGGCTTCGTGCAGCGGCACGGCATCGCCCACCGCGCGGCGGATCAGCGACGCGTCGCGACCGATCAGCACCAGCGCACGACCATGTTCGGCCAGCGGCGCACGCAGCGGCCCGAAGTCCTGGCCCTTGCCGTCGCCGCCGGCGATCAACACCACCGGCGCGGTCATGCCGGCCAGCGCCGCCACCGTGGCACCGACATTGGTTCCCTTCGAATCGTTGATCCAGCGCACGCCGTCGATCTCGGCAACCAGTTCGGTGCGGTGCGGCAGACCCCGGAAGGCGCGCATGGCCGCGCGGCAATGGGCGTCGCTAACGCCCAGGGTCTGGGCAAGCGCGATCGCCGCCAGCGCATTCGCCAGGTTGTGACGACCGGGCAGCGGTACTTCGGATGCTGGCATCAACAAACTGTCACCGCGGGCGAGCCAGGTCTCGCCGCCGTGCTCGCGAAGTCCGTAATCACCGGATGTGGCCGGTCGATCCAGCCCGAAGCGGATTACACGCCGTCCGGAAACCTTCATCGCCATCACCCGTGGGTCGTCGGCATTGAGAACGAGCACGCCGTCGCCCCGGAAGATACGCGCCTTGGCGGCGGCGTATTCGTCGAGGTCCGCGTAACGATCCATGTGGTCGGGGGTGATGTTCAGCACCGTGGCCGCCAGCGGGTTGAGGGTCCAGGTGGTCTCGAGCTGGAAGCTCGACAGCTCCAGCACGTAACTCTGGGCCGGATTCCCGGCCAGCAGGTCGAGCGCCGGCGTGCCGATGTTGCCGCCGACCTGTGTCAGCAGACCGGCCTCGACGCAGATGGCGCCGGTCATGGCGGTCACCGTGCTCTTGCCGTTGGCGCCGGTAATCGCCAGCACCGGTAATGAAGCGGTCGGCGCCAGCTGCAGGCGCTCACGCAGGGCGCGCGCAAACAGCTCGATGTCGCCGATGGGAACGAGGCGAGGGCCGCGCGCCAGGGATGGCGCGTCTGCGGCTTCGCCGATGGGAACGAGGCGAGGGCCGCGCGCCAGGGATGGCGCGTCTGCGGCTTCGCCGATGGGAACGAGGCGAGGGCCGCGCGCCGAAGCGGGAACCCTACTCGTTTCACTCGTTCGTTCTGACATTTGATGAGGCGCGTCTGCGGCTTCGCCGATGGGCTGCGTACCTTGCGCGATCGCGCGCGCAATCACCGGCTCCTTAAGTGATACACCTGGGCTCACCACCAGCAGTCCGGGGCGATCGAACAGTGCGGCCGGCATGCCGCCCGCGTGCAGTTCCAGCCCCGGAAACTCGCGGCGCAGTTCATCCAGCTTTGGCGGTTGCGGACGTGTATCGACACCAACCACCGCGTAACCGCGGGCCATGAGATGACGGATGCACGACTGGCCGGTCAGCCCGAGGCCGACCACCAGCGCGTGTTTGGCATTTTCCAGTTTCATCATGACTGCCGTGTTTACCACTCGTTGCTTTCCTATCTGATCTTTAGAGTTGCCAGCCCGATCAACACCAGAATCAGCGAGATAATCCAGAAGCGCACGATCACGCGCGGTTCCGGCCAGCCCTTGAGTTCGAAATGGTGATGCAACGGCGCCATGCGGAAGATGCGTTTGCCGGTCAGCTTGAACGACGCCACTTGCAACATCACCGACACCGTTTCCATCACGAACACGCCGCCCATGATCACCAGCACGATCTCCTGGCGCGTGACCAGCGCGATCACGCCGAGCGCCGCGCCCAGCGCCAGCGCGCCGATGTCGCCCATGAACACCATGGCGGGATAGGTGTTGAACCAGAGGAAACCGAGCCCGGCGCCGGCGATCGCGGCGCAGAAGATCATGATTTCGCCGACGCCATGGATGTAGGGGAAGCCGAGGTAACCGGAAAACTTCAGGTGGCCGATGACGTAGGCAAAGATGCCGAGGGCCACGGCCACCATGACAGTCGGCAAAGTCGCCAGCCCGTCGAGGCCGTCAGTGAGATTGACGGCGTTGCTGGAACCGACAATCACCAGATAGCCCCACAGAATGAACCACGGACCCAGGTCGATGAACAGGTTTTTGAAAACCGGGAACAGCAGCTGCGTCTCCGCCGGCACCCGGGCCAGCGCGTAGAGTGCGTAGGCAGCGCCGAGCCCGGCCACGGTCTGCCAGAAGAACTTGGCGCGCGCGCCGATGCCGCGCGGGTTCTTGTGGATGATCTTCAGGTAATCGTCGACGAATCCGATTGCGCCGAAGGCCACCGTGGTCAGCAGTGCGATCCACACGAAACGATTGCGCAGATCGGCCCACAACAGCGTGGCGAGCACGATAGCGATCAGGATCAACAAACCGCCCATGGTCGGTGTGCCGGCCTTGGCGAGATGCGTCTGCGGTCCATCATCGCGTACGGTCTGGCCGAGTTTCTGGGTGACCAGCTTACGGATGATCGCCGGGCCGATCAGGAAGCAGATCGTGAGCGCCGTGAGCACACCGAGAATGGCGCGCATGGTCAGATAGCGGAAGACGTTCAGGAAGTTGTAGTCGTTCGCCAGCCAGTCAAAGAGGTGATAAAGCACGGTTCAGTTCTCCGGGTTATCGATAACGGGTTCGGTCGCACCACGCAGGATGCCGTGGACGATGCGTTCCATGTGCGCGGCGCGCGAGCCTTTCACCAGCACGGTCATGCCCGAGTGCATGACGTCGATCAGCGCATCGATCAACGCCTCCGGCCGGTCGAACGCGCGCCCGGCCTTGCCGAAGGCCTTGGCGGCGAGCGCGGCGAGATCGCCGAATGCATAGAGCCGCTGGATACCCATGGCCTTGGCGGTCTGGCCGACACGCCGGTGCAGCTCCCCGCCCTGCTCGCCCAGCTCGCCCATGTTGCCCAGCACCAGCATCCGGTCCCCTTGGAATTCCTTCAGCACTTCCAGGCTCGCGGCCAGCGAGGCCGGATTGGCGTTGTAGGTATCGTCGATCACGCGCGCACCGCTGACGCCGTCCTTGACCTCCAGACGTCCCGGTACCGGCCGCACCGATTCCAGCCCGCTGCGCACATCGGCGAGCGTCGCGCCGGCGGCCAGCGCCGCGGCGGTGGCGGCCAGCGCGTTCAGCACGTTGTGACGACCCAGCATCGGCAGGCGGACGTACTGCTCGCCGGCCGGCGTCTGCAAGGTCAGATCGGCCCCCGCCCGACTGAGCGTGTAGTGCGCGGTCACGTCGGGACGGCGATCAAGACCGAAGGTGACGACCCGGTGCGGGGCGGCCAGCGCGCGCCACAACCCGGCGTGCGGGTCATCGTCGTTGATGATGGCGATACCGTCGCCGGTCAGGCCGGCGAAGATCTCACCCTTGGCATGGGCCACGTCGTCGATGCTGCCAAGCGCCTCCAGGTGAGCCTCGGCGGCGTTGGTAATGACGGCAGCGGTCGGGTGCGTCAGGCGCGTCAGGTAGTCGATTTCGCCCTTGTGGTTCATGCCCATCTCGATCACCGCGTAGCGGTCTTCGGCGGTCAGACGGCACAGCGTCAGCGGCACGCCGATGTCGTTATTGAGGTTGCCGCGCGTGACACACCCGCGCGCGCCGCGCCCGAGGATCGCGCCGATCATTTCCTTGACGGTGGTCTTGCCGTTGCTGCCGGTCACGGCGATGACCGGAATGTCGAACTGCGCACGCCAGAAGGCCGCCAGCTCGCCAAAACCGCGGCGGGTGTCGTTCACCTGCACGGTCGGCAAGGTCGTGTTCACGTCACGCGCCAGCAGCGCCCCGGCGGCGCCGGCGGCCAGCGCCTCGGCCAGGAATTGGTGACCGTCGAAGCGGTCGCCCACCAGCGCCACGAACAGGTCGCCGCGGCGCAGCGTGCGCGAATCGGTGCCGACGCCGGTGAACAGCGCATCCGGTCCTTGCCGTCGGCCCTTCAACACATCGGCCAGCATGGACAACGCCATCATGCCGTTTTCTCCGAAAGATAAATCGTGGCCCCTGCGAAGCGCATGGATGCGCGAGTGTCGCGAGAGGCAGGATGCCGCAAGCGGCCTCTGCGGCTCATGCCGCCACCAGTTCGCGCACGGTGGCGCGATCGCTGTACGGATGGCGCACGTCGTTGATCTCCTGATAATCCTCGTGCCCCTTGCCGGCGACCAGCACGATATCGTCGCCACCGGCGCGCGCGATGGCGGCGGCGATGGCGGCGCGACGGTCGTGCATCACTGTCGGCGTGCCCGACATGCCCGCGCGGATCTCATCCAGAATGGCGGCCGGCGACTCGCGGCGCGGGTTGTCGTCGGTCAGGATCACTTCGTCAGCCAGCAATTCGGCCAGGCGGCCCATCAACGGGCGCTTGCCGCGATCGCGATCCCCGCCACAACCGAACACACAGATCAGCCGGCCCCGGGTGTGCTCACGCAGATCCTTGAGAACCTGCTGGAGCGCGTCGGGGGTATGGGCATAGTCGACCACCACCAGCGGTTGTCCGCCGCGCCCGCCGAAACGTTCGACGCGGCCGTCGGCCGCGCGCGCCCGGGCGAGACGACGCGCCGCTTCCGCCGGCGGCATATCGAGCGCCAGCAACGTCGCCAGTACTGCCAACAAATTGCTGGCGTTGAATCGGCCAAACAGCGGGCTGTCCATCGTCACCGGACCGGCCGGCGTCTCGGCCACGAGATGCAGGCCCTCGTGCGTCGCCCGCAGTTCGCGGGCGCGTACGTCACCGCCGTTCAGGCCATAACTCACGACACGCACGCCCTTCGGCAGCGTCGAGATGAGCGAACGGCCGAAATCGTCGTCGGCATTGATCACCGCCGCGCGCAGACCCGGCCAGCGGAACAACGAGGCCTTGGTTTCGCCGTAGCTGGCCATGTCGCCGTGGTAGTCGAGGTGGTCGCGGGTGAGATTGGTGAACACCGCCACGGCAAAACGCACCGCATTCACGCGTCCCTGATCGAGGGCGTGCGAAGAGACTTCCATGGCCACGTGCGAGGCACCGTCGCGCCGGAACCGGTCCAGCAGGCGATGCACCGTGATCGCGTCCGGCGTGGTGTGCAGCGAGGCATCGAGCGCATCGTGGAATCCGTAGCCGAGCGTGCCAATGATTCCGCAATGGCGCGCGCTTTCGCGCGACTCCACATCATCCAGCGCCTGCGCCAGCAGTTGCGTGCAGGTGGTCTTGCCGTTGGTACCGGTCACGCCGATCACCACGAGTTCGCGCGACGGTTCGCCGTGCAACCGGTCGGCGAGCGCACCGAGCTGGCGGCGCAGGTCCGTCACGGCGATCGCCGGCACGTCGCCGGCCGGCACGTCGCCGTCTGCCTCGCAAAGAACCGCCACGGCGCCGCGCGCGACGGCATCGGCGATGAAGCGCCGGCCATCGGCAGCAGCGCCGGGCATGGCCACGAACACGTCACCCGCGGTCACGCGGCGACTGTCGATCTGCAGCGCCTGCACCGGCCGGTCCGTGCCCGGCGGTACCCGCGCGATTCCGGCCAGCAGTCGGCTCAATTCCATGGACGCGCTCACGTTCAAATCGTCCCGCGCGCGGGCGCACGCGCCGGTTGCCGGATGGCATCGGCCGGGATGTCGAGCAGGCGCAACGCTCCGCCCATCACTCGCGAAAACACCGGCGCCGCGACCTGGCCGCCGAAATATCCGCCGCGACTCGGCTCATCGATCATCACCACCATGACCAATCTCGGGTTCGAGGCCGGCGCGAAGCCGGCGAACCAGGCGACATAGCGATCGTCGGCGTAGCCGCGCGCCGTCAGTTTGCGCACCGTGCCGGTCTTGCCCGCCACCCGGTAGTCAGGCACCTGGGCCAACCGGCCGGTACCTTCATCGCTCATCACGGCCAGCTCCAGCATCTGCTGCAGGGCGCGGGCGGTGGACCCCGACAACGCCGGAGTGCCGTTCGCCGGCGCTTCGAGTCTGAGCAGGCTGATGGGCTTGAGCTCACCGCCGTTGGCGATGGCGGCGTACGCGCGCGCCAGCTGCAACGGCGTAACCGAAATGCCGTAACCGAACGACAGCGACGCCTGGTCGATCGGCACCCAGCGCGACGGCGGGTTCAACCGCCCGTCCGCCTCACCCGGCAGGTGGCTTTGAGTGGTATCGCCAAAACCAAGACGGCGCAAGGTCTCCCAGTACGCCTGCTTGTTGAGCGACAGGGCGATGCGTGTCGCGCCGACGTTGCTCGACTTTTCGAGCACACCGGCCAGCGTCAGCCGCCCGTGATTCTGCGTATCGCGAATGGTCTTGTGGCCGACCAGCACCGCGCCGGGCGCGGTGTCGATGAAGGAGCGCGGCGTGTAACGGCCACTCTCGATGGCCGCCGCCACGGTGAAGGGCTTCATGGTCGAGCCGGGTTCGTACATATCGGTAACGGCGCGATTGCGATACACCGGGCTCTTCAGTTGGCTGCGGTTGTTCGGGTTGAAGTCCGGCTCGTTGACCAGCGCCAGCACCTCGCCAGACTGCGCGTCGAGCACCACCACCGAGCCGGCACTGGCGTGATGCCGCTCGATGGCCGCCTTGAGTTCACGGTAGGCGAGATACTGGATGCGGCGATCGATGCTGAGCACGAGGTCGCGTCCCGATTTGGCCAGCGTCACGCTTTCAACCTGTTCGACGGCATTGCCGTGCAGGTCGCGCAACAGGCGCTTGCGCCCCGGCACCGCTCGCAGCCAGGCGTCATAGGCCAGCTCGACACCCTCCTGGCCGGCGTCGTCAATGTTGGTGAAACCCAGGGCATGACCGGCGCTGGCGCCGGCCGGATAGTAGCGACGATATTCGCGCAACAGCGACACACCCGGCACGTTGAGCGCCGTGATGCGCTCGGCCTGCGACGGCGTCACGTGGCGCTTCAGGTACATGAATTCACGGTCGCGGTGGCGCTCGATCAGGCGCGCCAGTTCACGCGGCGTCATGTCGATCTGCTGGGCCAACGCCGCCCACGATGCGTGCGCCTGCGCCAGCGTCTCCGGGTGCGCCCAGACCGAGTCGACCGGCGTGCTGACTGCCAGTGGCGCGCCGTAGCGGTCGAGGATCATGCCGCGGTGCGAGTTGTCCTTGACCACGCGTGAGTGACGCTGACTGCCCTGACTCAGCAGATAGTCGCCCTGCACGACCTGCAGATAGACCGCGCGACCGGCCAGCACCATGAGCGCCGACATGAGCACAAACACCACGGTTCGCGCCCGGTAGGGATGGCGCACGCCGCGCGATGCCGCGCTCATGGGCTCGTCTCCGGTAACCGCACCACCACGATGCGCTCGGCCGGCGGCAGATCCATGCCGAGACGCTGACGGGCGGTGGTCTCGACGCGCTGGTGTTGCGACCAGGCGCCCTCTTCCAGCAGCAGCTGTCCCCACTCGGTGTCGAGCGAGTCGCGCTCGGCACGCAACTGGTGCAACGCGCTGAACAGCTTGCGGTTCTCCTGGCGCGTGAACACCAACGTCAGCGCGCTCAGTATCACCAGCGCCAGCGCCGCCAGGGTCAGGCTACGCATGTTCGGTTCGCTCCGCGACCCGCAGCACCGCCGACCGGGCGCGCGGATTGGCGGCCACTTCCGCCTCACCGGCGCGTACGGCCCGGCCGATGAGACGCAGGCGATGAGTACGCACCGTCTCGCGCACCGGCAGGCGATGCGGCAGCGGATCACCCTTGGTCTCGCGCTGCATAAAACGTTTGACGATCCGGTCCTCGAGAGAATGAAAACTGATGACCGCCAGGCGCCCACCCGGCGCCAGTTGCTCCACCGCCGGTGGCAAGGCCTGCGCCAGCTCATCGAGTTCGCGATTGATGTGCAGGCGGATGGCCTGAAAGGTGCGTGTGGCCGGATGCTGCCCGCGTTCGCGGGTCGGCACCGCATCGCGCACGATGGCGGCCAGTGCCGCGGTGGTATCGATGGGCTGCGCCGCGCGTGCACGCACGATGGTGCGGGCGACACGACGGGCAAACCGCTCTTCGCCGAGTTCGCGGATCACGTGTTCGAGTTCCGGCTCCGAAACGCGCGCCAGCCAGTCGGCCGCCGACTCATCCGTCGACGGATCCATGCGCATGTCGAGTGGGCCGCTGAACCGAAAGCTGAACCCGCGGGCGGGATCGTCGAGCTGGGGGGAAGAAACGCCGAGATCGAAAAGAATGCCCTGCACACGTCCACGCCAGCCGAGCGCGTCGAGGGCCCGGGTCATCATCGAGAACGGCCCTCGATGAATCTCAAATCGTGCATCCCCGGCGAAACGGAGACGGGCATGATCGACGGCGGCCGGGTCGCGATCGAAGGCCACCAGCCGGCCGGACGGGCCGAGCCGATCGAGTATGGCCGCGCTGTGTCCGCCACGACCGAAGGTGGCATCGACGTAAAAACCCCCGGGGCGCACCGCCAGGGCTTCGATCGCTTCGGCCAGCAGTACCGGAACATGGGTATCTTTCTCCACACGTGCTAGAGCGAGAGCTGCTCAAGGCCCTCGGGCAACGGACCTTCATTCTCCCCGCCGCCCGACAACCATTCCGCGCGACGCGTGTTCCACGTCGACTCATCCCAGATTTCAAATTTGTTGCCCTGTCCGATCAGCACCACCGCCTTGTCCAGCGACGCGAACTCGCGCAACGGCGGCGGCAGCAGGATGCGGCCGGCGGCATCGAGATCGCATTCGGTGGCGTGCCCGATCAGCAGGCGTTGCAGACGACGCGACTGGGCATTGAAGCTGGGCAGCTTCACCAGCTTGCGCTCAATTTCTTCCCAGTCCGGAAACGGATACAGCAGGAGACAGTGATCGCGATCGACCGTCAGTACCATGCGCCCGCTGCAATGACGCGTGAGCGTGTCGCGATAGCGAGTCGGGATCGCCAGTCGTCCCTTGCTGTCGAGGTTCAGGTTGTTGACACCGCGGAACATGGATTTGCTCTTTTTCCCTCTTCAGTCCACAAATGTCCACAAAACCCCACTTGCCGACACTATAGTTAGCAAATGGTTGGGCTGTCAAGGCGATTAGTGCCAAGCCGACAACAGGAATCCTTTTCACGACAGAGAGTTATAAATGAGAAGACGCCCGGGACCCGGGTGAAGAAAAGTGCAGCAGGAAATCGGCGGGATTTGCCCAGAAATTGGACAAATTGAAAAACAACAACTAGTTTATTTACAGTTAGTTATAAAGACTACTTAAAGAAGAAAATGTGGAGTTGGCCTGTAAGCCGGGTTTTGTCTTGGACGGTCATTCCTCTGGGACGGACGTCACCGTCCGCCTCAAGCGACCTACCCGGGAACAGTGCGGGCCACACTATCGTTCCCCTACGTGGTCTTGCTCCGGGTGGGGTTTGCCCTGCCACCCCTGTTGCCAGGAGCGCGGTGCGCTCTTACCGCACCATTTCACCCTTACCTGTGCCCCCAGTTCGAAAACCAGAGGCCATCGGCGGTATATTTTCTGTGGCACTTTCCATCGGCTCGCGCCGCCCAGGCGTTACCTGGCACCCTGCCCTGCGGAGCCCGGACTTTCCTCTGCCCCGAAGGACAGCGACCATCCGGCCAACTCCAATTCCTATTCTACAGTCCCGGGGGCATTTTGTCCGTCCCTGACCGTCCCGGCTGCAGGGACAGAGCCAGATCATAGAGTCTGTTTCTGGCCTCCCCGCTGAGACGGGCCGCCAGCGAAACCGCCTGCGTCAGGGGCAATTCATCGAGCAACACCCGCAGGATGCGTGCGCCCTCCGCGGCACTGTCGGCACCCGTGGCCTCGGCGCCGTGGACGATCAGCACGAACTCGCCCTTCTGCTGCTGGCCATCGCTGCGGACCCATTCGGCCAGCCCGCCGAGGGGGCCGGGCCGGATGGTCTCGAACTGCTTGGTCAACTCGCGCGCCACCACCGCCTCGCGGTCAGCACCGAACACGTCCGCCATATCGGCCAGCGATTCGACGATCCGGTGCGGGCTTTCGTAGAACACCAGCGTGCGCGGCTCGGCGCGCAGCGATTCGTAGTAACGCCGGCGCGCTGCCGACTTGGCCGGGGGGAATCCCTCGAAGGCAAACCGGTCGGTGGGCAGGCCCGCGGCCGACAGGGCGGTCACCGCCGCACAGGCGCCGGGCAGCGGCACCACCGGGTGACCGGCCTCGTGCGCCGCGCGCACCAGGTGATAACCGGGATCGCTCACCAGCGGTGTGCCGGCATCGGAGAGCAACGCCAGCGACTCTCCGTTGCGCAGGCGCTCGATCAGCAGCGGTACCTGCTCGCGTTCGTTGTGCTCGTGCAGTGCCGTGAGCGGGGTGGTGATGTGAAAATGTTGCAGCAACTTGCCGCTGTGGCGGGTATCCTCGGCGGCGATCAGCGCCACCTCCGCGAGCACGCGTTGCGCGCGGGGAGTCAAATCCTCGAGATTGCCGATCGGCGTGGCAACAATATACAGGGCGGCGCGGTTTGACACGGGAGGGGCCTGCTTCTCATACTTCGGCGCTGGTACAGGAATTTCGAATCATACATGACCTCCCCAATCCTCCGTACCCGCCCGACCGTACCGGGACTGCGCGGTTTTGCCCTCGCCCTGCTGATCGCCGCCCTGGCGCTGCTGGCCGGCTGCGAAACGCCCCGCGAGGCCCTCGGCCCGGCCGAGCCGGCCGGTAACCTCGAGAAAGCCGAGAAGCTCGCGCGCGAGGGCGAATTCGTGCTGGCCGCGAGAGAATTCGACCGCCTGGCCATTCCGACACGCGGGGCGATGCGTGCCCAATGGCAGCTGCGCGCCGTCGAGATGCTGCTCAAGGCCAATGAAACACGCGAGGCCGGCTACCGGCTCGAACACATCCACGTGCGCGAGCACGGGGCCACGCTGATCGCCCGCAAGCAGATACTGCAATCGCGGCTGTTGCTGCTGCAAGGCGCGCACGAGCGCGCCATCCGCCAGCTTAACGACGCCATCGCACTCAGCCCGCTCCCGCCCACCGTTACCGCCGATATTCTGGTGGCACGCGCCGAGGCGGAGCAGGCCCTCAACAATCCGTTCGGCGCCATCCGCAATCTTATCCAGCGCGAGCAATATCTGGCGGGCAAGGATGATGTGCGCGACAACCAGAACCGCCTGTGGAAGATCCTCGAGGATCAGAAACGCAACGTCCTGTCGGCCCAACTCGACATCACCCGCGACCGCACCCTGGCCGGCTGGGTCGAGCTGGCCATGCTTGCGCAGGAACACCTTAACCGCCCGGACGCGCTGCGCAGCGCGCTCGAACGTTGGCGCCAGACTTACCCGAAACACCCGGCGCTCGACGGCGTGATCGACACGTTGCTCAGCCGCGCCCCGCGGCTGCCGACCCGTTTCATGCGTATCGCGCTGCTCCTGCCGCTCACCTCGGACGTCGGCAGCGCTGCTCAGGCCGTGCGCGACGGTTTCCTCGCCGCGCACAATAACTCGACCGACCCGGACAAGCCGAAGATACAGATCTACGACCTTGGCGCCGATCCGGCCAAGACCCCCGACATTTACCAGCAGGCCGTCAAGGATGGCGCGCAGATCGTGGTCGGCCCGCTCGGGCGGCAGAGCACCGACGAGCTGGTGCGCAAGGGTAACTTCCCGGTGCCCACAGTTCTGTTGTCGCACATCGACAATACCGAGAGCCCCGGCAGCTTTGTCTTCCAGTTCGGCTTGCCGCCGGAACAGGAGGCGCGCCAGGCCGCCGAGCGGGCCTATCTCGATGGCCATCGCCAGGCCGCCGTGTTGTACCCGAAATCACCGTGGGGCGAACGCATGCGCCTCGCCTTCGTCGAGCACTGGCAGAAACTGGGCGGCACGATCCGCCTGGCGCAGACCTACGATCCGGCCGACACCGATTTCTCCGAACCCGTCAAGCAACTGCTCAACATCGTCCAGGGTGAAGAACGCCTGGAACTGATCAAGCAGGCGGTCGGCCAGCGCGTACACTTTGAGCCGCGGCCGCGCCAGGACATCGACGCCGTCTTTCTGGCCACCGACGCCGCGCGTGGCCGACTCATCAAACCGCAACTGAGTTTCTTCCGCGCCCGCCGCATTCCGGTCTACGCCACGTCGCACATCTTCAGCGGCCGCGAAAATGCCCTGCACGATATCGATCTCGACGGCGTGCTGTTCGTCGACATGCCGTGGATGCTGATCGGCGAGGGCAATCTCAAAACCCTGCGCGCCTCGTTGCAGTCGAACTGGCCGCACGCCCAGACCGACCTCGACCGACTGTTCGCGCTGGGCGTGGACAGCTATGCCATCCTGCCGCACCTGGCCCGCCTGAGCAGCGATCCGTCGGCCCGTTTCCTCGGTGTCACCAGCGGGCTCAGCCTCGATCCGCAGGGCCGCCTCAAGCGCCAGATGCTGTGGGCGCAGTTCAAACGCGGTGTGCCGACCCTGATCGACAGCGGCGCGGCCACCCGTCCCGTGCTCCGGCTCGAAGGCTCAGCGGAACAACGGTGACCCGGCTGGCCGACGGCCAGGCGGCCGAGTCCCTGGCTGCCGACTATCTGCAACGCCATGGGCTGGCAGTCCTCGAACGCAACTATCGCTCCCTGCACGGCGAAATCGACCTGGTTTGCCGGGAGGGCGACACCCTGGTGTTCGTCGAGGTACGCTACCGGTCCCGCAGCGACTACGGCACACCGGCCGAAACGGTCGGCGCGCACAAGCAGGCCCGGCTGCGCGCCACCGCCGAGCACTACCTGCTGACCCACCGGGGCTCCAAGTGCAACGGCCGATTTGATATTGTAGCGGTTAGCGGCAACCTCGCCGACGCCACGCTGGAGTGGCTGAAGAACGCATTCTGAGAGAAACCATGAGCCGCCCGATTCCGACCGCCCCACCCAACGCCGAGGCCTACGCCGAGCGGGTTCGCACGCTGTTCGACGCCAGCATCGCCACCCTGCAAAGCGCACGCGAAGACTTGGTGCCGTCGATCAGCGCCGCCGCCGCGCGCATGATCCGCGCGTTGTTGTCGGATCGCAAGATCCTGGCCTGCGGCAACGGCGGCTCGGCGGCCGATGCCCAGCACTTTTCCTCTGAACTGCTGAACCGTTTCGAACGCGAGCGCCCGGCCCTGCCCGGCATTGCGCTCACCACCGATACCTCCACGCTCACCTCGATTGCCAACGACTACAGCTTCGAGGAGATTTTCTCCAAGCAGGTGCGCGCCCTCGGTCAGGCCGGTGATGTGCTGCTGGCCATCAGCACCTCCGGCAACTCGCCGAACGTGTTGCGTGCCATCGAGGCCGCGCACGAACGCGGGCTGGTGGTCGTGGCGATGAGCGGCCGGGACGGCGGCAAGATCAACGGCCTGCTCAACGGCGAGGACGTGCACGTCTGCGTGCATGCCAGTTCCACCGCCCGTATCCAGGAGGTCCACGGCCTGGTCATTCACTGCCTGTGCGACCTGATCGACCAGCAACTGCTCGGACATTCCTGATGTCACCGCGGCTCACGATCGGCGCTGTGTGGCGGGCCGTCAAATTCTTCGAGTACCACGATTGATCCCGCTCTCCTCCAGAATTGTCCGCGACCGGCGCGAGCTGGCCGCGCGGCTGGCCGCCCTGTCCCGCCCCATCGTCTTCACCAACGGCTGTTTCGATATTCTCCATCGCGGTCATGTCGCTTATCTGGAAGAGGCGGCACAACTCGGCCAAAGCCTGGTGATTGGCGTGAACAGTGATGACTCGGTCCGCCGGCTGGGCAAAGACAATAGCCGCCCGATCAACCCGCTCGAAGACCGCCTGGCGGTCCTGGCGGCACTGGCGATGGTGACGCTGGTCGTTCCTTTTGACGAAGACACGCCGCTCGAACTGATCCGCGCGGTGCAACCCGATCATCTCGTCAAGGGCGGCGACTGGCCGCCGGACAAAATCGTCGGCGCCGACCTGGTCCAGGCACGTGGCGGTAAGGTTCATTCCATTCCATTCCGTTTTGATCGTTCGACCACCGCGCTTCTCGAACGTATTCGCTTGTCCAATAGCATGGCAAGCGGGCGCAGCGGGTAGAGCTACCGTGATGCGTGGATTGCCCGGCCTCTTCCTTGATCAATTGAGGCAGGCGGCGAGCGACGACAACCTGATCGTCGACCCGGCCGACTGCTGGACCTACGGCTATGACAATTCCCGGCGCCACCACCCGCCGGATGCCGTGGTGTTTGCCACCGATACCGCGCAGGTGCAGGCCATCGTGCAGTGCTGCTTCGAGGCGACCGTGCCGATCACGGCGCGCGGGCGCGGCACCGGCACGGCCGGCGGTTCGGTACCGGTGGCCGGCGGCGTTGTCCTGTCGCTGGAACGAATGACCCGCATCCTGGAAACCGATCCCGCCAACCGGCTGATGCGGGTCGAGGCTGGTGTGATCAATCAGTCCGTGCAGACCGAGGCCGGCCAACACGGATTCTTCTGGGCGCCGGACCCAACCAGCGCCGCCTACTGCACAGTCGGCGGCAACATCGCCCACAACGCCGCCGGACCGCGCTCGCTCAAGTACGGCGCCACGCGCGAGAACGTGCTCGGCCTGACCGCCGTCACCGGTGACGGGCGCCTGATCCACACCGGCGGACGCACCAGCAAACAGGCCACCGGCTACGACTTCACGCGCCTGCTGATCGGATCGGAGGGCACACTGGCGATCGTCACCGAGGCCATCCTCAAACTCATCCCGCGGCCCGAAGCCCGCCGCACCCTGCAGGCCGTCTACCGCGACATCACCAGCGCCACGGCAGCCATCGCGCGCATCATGGCGCAATCCGTAACCCCCTGCGCACTGGAATTCATGGATGCCACCGCCATCGGCATGATCCGCGACTACTCCACGGCCGAACTGCCCACGGATGCCGGCGCGCTGCTCATGATCGACGTCGATGGTTCGGAAAGCGGTCTCAACGCCGATGTCGAGGCGATCCGCCGCGCTGCTACTGTGGATGGTTTGCTGCGCGTCGCGACGGCCCGTGACAATACCGAGGCCGAGGCCCTGTGGGCCACGCGCAAGGCATTGTCGCCGGCGCTGCGCAAGCTCGCGCCCAACAAGCTCAACGAAGACGTGGTGGTGCCGGTGTCGCGCATCCCCGAACTGATCGCCGGGCTGGAGCGCCTGAGCCGCGAGTACGGCATCCCGATCGTCAATTTCGGCCACGCCGGCAACGGCAACATTCACGTCAACCTGCTCTACGACACCCAGGATCCGACCCAGGAAAAGAACGCCCTGCCCTGCCTGTCGCGGGTGTTCGATCTGGTGTTGTCGCTGGACGGAACCCTGTCCGGCGAACACGGTATCGGATTGGCCAAGCGCGACTATATCGATCGCGCCATCGACCCCGACACGCTCGCGCTCATGCGCGCCGTCAAGCGCGACTTCGATCCGAAGGGAATTCTCAATCCGGGAAAACTGTTCGCCGACAACCTCGTCCGCAACAGTTAGAAGCTATCTCAACAATACCTGTAAGAACATGAAACCGCGGATGAACGCGGATGGAACACGCAGATAAACGCGGATTCGCCGATGGGATCGAGGCGAGGGGCGCGCGCCTGGGATGGCGCGTTTGCGGCTTTGAATCTATCTGCGTTCATCCATCCAATACTGCGTTCATCTGCGGTTAGCGGTGTTCGGATTTTTGAGATGACTTCCAGTTATTCCGACGCCAGCGGAATACGCCGCTCGCCGCCTGGCAGGCGCACGGAGATTCCGTCTTCACGGATGGCCAGCACGCAGGCCTCCTCCGCGCCGAGCCGGTCACCGACGCGCACGCGATGCACTTGCTCGCCGGAGCCCTGCACGATGGCATAGAGAAATTGCGTCTCCGTCCTGGTCATGACGCCGACCATGCGGATGGTTTCGACCGCTTGCCTGTCGAGGACGTGTTGCGGGTTCCGTGCCCCCGGGCAGGGCGCTGGCGGTTCCCGACGGCGCGACACTTCAGCCCTGACCACGGGGAAACGATCGGGCAGGTCGGTGCACACGTCGGCGCCGGATGATTTCGTATCCCGGGCATGCAGCGTGAAGGTCAACACCGGGGGATCGGTCTCCTTGCCGGGATGGGTGAGGTGAAGTTCCGGCGAAATGCCCTTGTCGGACATGCTGCGCATGAACGTCGTCAGACGCGGCTCGTCCGGCGACTCGCCACGGATGACCACGAAATTCCCGCGACAGTTCATGGCGGTAAGGCGAACGCCTTCTGGCAGACTGTCCTGAACGCGATCTGCAAAACTCACGGCGGCCGTAGCCGAGGCGCTGACCGCCAACAGAATGAACGCCAGGATGGTCTTCACTCCTTCGCACCAGCCTCACGCAACGTACTGACCACCTGGGTGTGTCCGGCGATGGTGGCCAGCATGAGCGCCGTGCGGCCCGTTCGATCGCGCCGCTCCGGGTCCGCCTTGAGTTCCAGCATGATGCGCACGAGCTCCGTCCTCCCGGCCTGCGCGGCATACATCAGCGGCGTGCGTCCATCGCTGCCGGGAAAATTAATGTCCATGCCATGGCGGACCAGCAAGCGCAGCAGGTCCGCGCGGATCGTGGACGGCGCCAGCCACACCAGCGATTGGCCGCGTTGACGTTCCAGCTCACGAACATTGGCCCCACGCTGGATGATGGCCTCGGTCAGGGACGTGTCGTTGCTGCGGATGGCCAGCACCAGCATGTCGTTGGCGCTGGTGTTTTTGTCCGCCACCTTGGCGCCCCGCTTGAGCAGTACCTGCGCCGCCGGAACATGCCGCCGCGACATCGCGGCGTACAGAGCGCTCTGGCCGCGATGATTCTGGCCGTCGATGCGCGCCCCGGCCTCCAGCAGCGCCTCGATGGCCGCCGGATTGTTGTAGGCAGCGGCATAGATCAGTGCGGTGCTGCCTTCATGATCGGCGATTTGCCACGAGGCCCGGCGTTTCAGAAGCGCGCGCAGACTGGCCACCTGGCCGCCACCGGCGGCGTAGACCAGCGCCGTGCGTCCCGTCCGATCGCGGGCATCGATCGCCGATCCGTGGCCGATCAGCCATTCCAGCGACTTCACGTTCCCACTGACGGCCGCAATCATCAGCGGGGAAAGTCCCGTGTCACTTGTCCGCCGGTGATCGACGCCGCGCTGCTGCAGCCAATCAAGCACGCGCGGGTTGTCGCTCATGAGCCCGAACATCGCCAGATTGCTGCCCTTGCGATTGCGGTGTTGCACGTCGCTGCCCATGTTCACCAACCGCTGCGCCAGCGGAAGATCGCCGCGCATCAACGCGTAACTGAGGGCGATATTGCCCCAGTTGTCCTGAAGCCGGTGATCGTGGCCGGTCGCCAGCAGTACCTCCGCGGCCCGTGGCTGGCGCATCATGATTGCCTGCATCAACGCGGTGCGGCCGTGTTCATCGCGCCATTGCCGAGCCTCGTCGGTCGAGGCCAGACGCCTGACCTCATCGTCCCGGCCCAGTGCCATGGCTGTCAGGATCGGCGTGGTCGATGTGCCAAGCGAGCGGCTTGGCCCGGAGGTACTCAGCACATCGAGTTCCGTCGTAGCGCCGCCAGCGGGCACCGGTGGCGTGGCGGGTTCGGCGACGCGATAGGTACGGTCGAGGGACTCCATCGCCTGGCGGATGGCGCGGTCATTGGCCTCGGCCGTGGCGCGCCTCGGCTCGTGGCGCCAGATGAGCGCGCGCGTCAGCTTGGCTTCGCGGTGACCGTGGCGGGTCACGCTGCTTAAACAGACGGTGGTGGTATAGACGCGCCCCTGCAATACATAGGTGGTAACCGTCGTCGACGTGCAATGGGTGGTTTGGATCTTGTCGAGAATCTGTTTCTCCTCAACCAGCGTCACCACGTCGCCACCGCGCTCGGCCGCGATGCGCTGCATGTCCTCCCGCGACGGCGGCTGGTCCGAAATCTTTCGACACTTGCCGTCGTCGAAACACTCGCGCACGTTCTGGCGCAGGTCGACGTAACCGATCAGGAGATATCCACCCTTGAGCAATTCCTCGACCGGCTTGGCATGAATCACGGCCGGACGACTGCGCGCCGCGAAGTCGGCGTTGTGGAAACCCTGATAGTTCAGCACCACCGGCGGCACGCATCCGGCCAGGCTCAACAACGCCAGCAGCGGCCACAACCTCGCGGTCGGGGAAGAGATCGGTGGAAATCCGTTCGTCATGGGTTATATGGTAGATTGCGGCGTCGAATTTCCCACTAGCCGATTATTATAGCCACCGGGTACTCGCAAAGCATGGACGCATCCCCCTTGCCCCAGCGCCACGGCCGAGGCCGCTGCCTCGCCGTCGTCCTGTCTCTACTGCTGACCGCCTGCGCCGGGACGGGACCCACGGACGCGCCACGCGCCGAACTTCCACCGCTGGACGTTGTGATCCCGGGCGGCTACCCCTCTTATCCGGACGAGCGTCTGCAACAGTACGTGCAAAGGGTCGGCGACCGCCTGCTGCGCGCCAACGACGCCAGCAGTGTGCGCCTGCGCTTTACCGTCACCGACAATCCCGGCTTCGCCGCGGTCGTCGGCCGCTCGGGCAATGTCTACATCAGCCGCGGCCTGCTGGCCTTGCTGCAATCGGAGGCCGAGCTGGCGGCCGTCCTCGCCCACGAGATCGCTCATCACCTTTCCGGCCACAGCCGCAAGACGGAAACGGAGGCGCTCACCACCCTTTCCCGCAGCGAGCAACTCGCCAACCGCATCGGCGGCCGTGACTCACGCGAAATGACGCGCACCTTCACCCGCGCCATGGTCAAGGGGCGCGTGCGCGAACAGGAGATCGAGGCCGACCGCCTTTCGATCGGCTACCTGGTCCGCACCGGCTACGAGCCGCAGGCCGCCATCGATGCACTGCAGTTGCTCGCGCAACTTGCCGGGCCGGACGAACCGCCACCGTCATCGTCATCGTCGCTGGACGATGACGGTTACATACCGCCCATCTTCCGCGATCACCCGGAACCCAACCTGCGCATCGCCGCGCTGACACAAGAGGTGCGCACCCGGCGGAACCTGCTGGCGCCGGGCGAGCGCGGGCGGGATTCGTATCTGAAAGCCATTGACGGACTGGTCTACGATGGCGACGGGCGGGACTACGTGCGCCGCGGCCAGAACCTGTATTTTCCGCTGGCGGGGCTGATGCTGCGCCTGAAGGATCAGTGGCGGCTGATCTCCCACACGCCGGGCAGACTCACCTTCCGATCGATCGACCAACGATTTCGCCTGACGATCTCGCACGAGAAACAGATGTCCGTGCATAACCCGCGGAACCTCATTGACTTGCTGCACCGGCAAGACCCGACCCAACCGCCGCGACCGCTCCGGATCGGCGCCTACAGCGGCTACCGGCATGCGGGCAAGGTGCAGTTGTCCGGGCAACAGATCCGGTCAGACGCCGTGGTTGTCAGCAACCACCAGGTTCTGCTCAGGCTGTTCGTGTTTTCGGAACTATCGACACCGGCACCGGAACTGACAAAGAAGGCGGATGACTTGATCGCCAGCTTGCGGGAAATGAATGCGGCCGACCGGACCGCCGCCCTCCCCCTGCGCATCCGCGTTCACATCGCCGGGAAAAACGTCACGTTCCAGCAGCTGGTCCGGACCTCGCCGCTGACGATTGCCCCGGAATTTCAGTTACGGCTGATCAACCGCCAACTCCCTTTCGGCGAACCCAGGACCGGCGAGACCGTAAAGGTCATACAGTAATCAACCGTCTAGTTCCCCCCTCTCGCCGGGAGTAGGAGATTGAATCAATCCAGATATCTCGCCTGCCACTGGAGATACAGGCCGTAAACGTAGCGGTTATATTCTTCGATGTCGGCGAACTGCTTTGGGTCGATGGCGTCGTGGACGTAATAATTGGCGCGGTTGTTCTGCGTGGTCATGAAGTGCCAGAACTTGTGCAACAGGGTCTGGGGGCTGCGCCATTCGAAGTCGTCCTGCGATTCGTAGTGCAGGAACACCGGCAGGATCGGCACGCCGGTCTGCATCGACACCTTGAAGGCGCCATAACGAAACGAGCTGAATATCCGCCGCCCCTTGCAACCGCCTTCCGGGTAAAGCGCGACGTTGCGGCCCCGGCGTACCTCGGCTTCCAGTTGGCCGGTGGCCGCCTTGCGCGATTCCGGGTCCTCGCGCTGCACGAACAGCGTGCCGGCGGCGATGTTGATGCGCCCTGCCCACCACCAGTCCTTCATCTCCTCCTTGGCGAGCGAGCGCACCGGAAACAGCGTGGGGATGCCGATGTCCTCGAACGCCGAGGGGTGGTTGGCGATCAGGATGTACTGCTCCGGCAGCGGCCGGGTGTTCTTCTGGTGCAGGCGCAGATCGACCCCGAACGCCTTCACGAACAACCCGCACCAGAAACGGAAGGCCGGAAAATACCACGGCCGCCGCAGCGCCTCCGGCAGAAACGCGAACAGATACAGGAACAAGGTGACAACAGCCAGCTCGACCCAGCACCAGACCAGCCACAACACCCGCGCCACCCAACCGACCATCTGCCCTCTCCCATGAGCTGACAACATCCTGTCACAACAGTATAGGTGGTTGACGACCTAGGGCGCGTCGTTATTTGTCGGTCGTTACCGGATCAGTTCTCGAGAATCGTCAGCTTCAGGTCGCCCTTCAGCTCAAAGACCTCGCGAAAGACCTCATAGACGAACTGCCGCACACTGGCGGCCGTACCGGGCATCGGTCCACCGAAGTTCATCATCCAGCCAACCGGCTTTCCTTCGTCGCTCAGGATCGTTTCATAAAATGGGCGCATCGGCAGACTATGACGCGCCAGCACCTTGGCCAGCCGGGACTGAATAGTCTCGCTAATGTACACACGGTGAATGGTTTCGCCGGCGATGGCCGGCCGCTCGGCATACGGCCCGCGCATCTTGCTCGGCCCCATCTCTGGCGGTACCCGCGCCTCCAGCGGGAAATCGAACACCAGCTTGCCGTTACGGTTGGCGAACTGCACGTAACGCCTGCTTTCCTCGTGCTTGAACACCACAAACGCGTTCTGCGTCGTGCGCGTCTGCAAGCGCGCAATCGCCTCCTCCACCTGCTGTTCCTGCCCGGCCTGCGCGGACAAAACAAGCACCAGCATCACACCGGCACAAACCCATCGCAAAATCGATTTCATACAGAATCACCTCTGTCGTCTATTCAAAGGCAAGGAACGGGAAATCCATATCTCGCATGAACCGGCTGAGCACATTATCTCCCCATGGCCTGACCGAATGGCCTGTTAAGTGCGAATTTTCCATCGACGCGGATGCCGGCTGCCGTGCATTACCGCGAGCACCACGATGGTGGCGTTTTCAACGAGGTAATAGACACCGAACGGAAATCGATGAATAAGGGCTCGACGTGTGTTTCTGTGTACCACTGGATACCGGAGCGGAGCTTCGGCAATGGCGGAAAATGCAATCAGAACCTCGTCGAGGAACTGATGACCAAGCCCTGACAGTTGCTCCTCATACCAAGCCGCCGCTCCTGACAGGTCATGTTCAGCCTCCGGTCGGAGCCGAACCTCCAGGGTCATAGTTTGCGGCGAATATCTGCCACCGCATCAGCCGCCGGACGGCCACGGTTCTTGTCAATCTCGTAGGCATCGAGGCGCTGATCGAGCTCCGCCTTCTGCTCAGGGGTAAGTCGCAGCGCCTGCTGATCAGCGGCAATACTGTCCCATAAATCCTCTACCAGCTTAATCCGCTCATCTACCGGAAGTTGCAGGGGTTTTGTGTTCACCGGAATACCTCGCTGATATCCACACAGGTTAGTTTAGCCTGACGACACGAAAAAGCACATCGTTCCCGTCCCGGTAACGGCCTGGCTGTGCGGCGCCGGCCACAAAAGTATCAGGAAACATGGCGCGCTGTCCCCGGCGTCCGCACGAGCCAGTGGTTAGGTCGCCTTTTTTCCAATTGTTGCAAGGATGAAGTCCTCTAGCTTTTCTCTTAGTCCGGACTCGCTGTTCCAAACGATGTGATTGTATTGCCTCGTATCAAAGTGAACGTTCTGTAAATCATCGTTTCTAACACACCAAATAACTGGCAAACCGAGTCCGTAGGCAAAACCCGCTTCATAGTAAACACCTGACTTTTGTTGTGTCACATCAGCGACAACGAATCTTGAGTTTCTAATCTCTGCAATGATCTTCGCATCAATCCTGTCCAAGTGTGGCGTGGAATCTACACGATATGGCCTATAACCAGTTGCTTCAATGGCTGGCTCAATTGCATTCTTATACACAGGCAACAATTCTTTATCGAATGACATTGCTACGAACGCTTGAGACTTGGATGCGAGATTGGATTTGTCAGTTTCCAGGTGTTCCCAGCCCTTCGCGGTAATAACCATTGGATACAGCGGGCCTGCCAGGGTTCTCCTGCCTGCGTTTGCTATTTCAAGTAACCCTCGGTCCATTAGCGATTTAAGATAATATTTGAGCTCATTCTCATTCTGAGCCCACGCCAATGAAACAGCATGCTCTGGAATGAGAACTACCTCTCTCCCCGGATAGTCGGTGAGTAATTCAACGGCCTTTAACAGCTTGTTTTGCTTTTCTAGGGGGCTGTAACTTGGGAGAGTAGTTACGACCTCTTTAAGAAAGGTCGAGGTAAGCATAGGAATTTCTATGCCCAACAAGTTCCTCTCTCGTAACCAGCCAGACAATTGTGCTGAATTATCTGTGCTTTGTGCCATGACCTCGGCGGTTCGTGAAATCGTATACCGTCCGCAACGTGAACAGTCGTAGGTGACTTTGTCACCATAATCCCGCTCAGACAGAACCTTCTGGTTCGCGAGCTTACAGACTGGACACTGTTTTGCGGATTCGCTCATCGTTGTTGCGACCTAACGCTCCGGCTGTGCGGCGCCGGACACAGCAGTTTCAGGAAACATGGCGCGTTGTCTCTGGCGTCCACACGAGCCGGTTGTTGGGTACTATTTTGCACCTTTGAATAGATAAACGGCCAGGACACCGGCAGCAATGATGCCTACGCCACCCCAGAAAATCTGGTTACTACGACGTTCGCCATGCGCCACAAAACGGGCGAAGTGCTCACAGTTATTTCCGAAGAGGTCGTAATGCGGGTTCGCAAACGCGGCCTTTAGGCGTTGCATGGCCCCGGCAGCATCAGTAATGCGACCCAAGACACTCCAGTTACCGGTATTTCCAAGCCAATCAGCTCTGACGTGGGGTGGTGTCTGATGAACAACCACAGGATGCTCGCCATTGACCTTGGGATGCTGAAGAGTGTTACCAATATCAAGGATGCCAAAATGCTCAATACGAACACCATTCTTCTCGGCTGGCTGCGAGATTAGATAGAGACCGTCTTCCAAATCTTGGTATGGCATGTTGTTAAGATGCCCAACGTGCGCTTGAGCGGCGCGGGCCCCGGCTACACCAGGAAGCGTTCCGCTGTCTCACCGCGTCCGCCTCTAAGCGTGTGTTAGAGGTCATTTTTTATGAGATTTCCCATTTATCACTTTTTTCGAACGTACTCTCCTACGTCCCAACCGAATATCTTTTTTGTGTAGTGACCCACCTCAAGCATGTCGTCCATAATCGACACTGCAATTTGTGCCATCAGGTCACGACCAAGGCGGTGTAGATTCTTCACGGTATCACTCCATTCTTTTGACTGTTCGGAATCATCGGGCTGCGCGTGCTTTAGGTTATCGATATCGGATAAGTCACCGTACAAGAGCTCTACTGTGACCATAGCGATATGCGCAAGTGGACTCTCTTGATTGTGCTTCTCCCAGGCGTCCAGAAATGCTTCAGGAATTGATAAGTCGAGTTCAGTTACATCTTCACTGCTTTTGACAATCTTCTTAAAGGACTTTTCTGATGCTTTCCGAAGAACATCAACAGCCATCTTTCGGTCCTCAACGCACTCTGATAACGCAATTAACATAAGACCCAAATCCACCCATAAAGCCCGTTCCGGATTCTGCGGGTGGAACTTGTTGCCCTTATCATCTCTCGGTGCAGTATATAGACCACCGCGGGAGATTCTTCCTACTCTCTCGGCCAAGTACTCGCTTAACTCGTCGATCTGATGATTAGATACAGTTTTTTGTTTTGGCCGTTTCCGAGCCTCTTCTCGCTTTTCCCTTTCCTTTTCCTCTTCCTCAACTTCATTCAGAGCTTGTTGCTTATCGTACTCCCAGTTCTCGCCTTGATATAGCCGATGTTCAAACTCATCGATCTGTTGTTTTAGAACTGGGACAAGTGGCTGAAGAGCATAGACGCTGTCCTTCTTTTCGGCGATCAGCGAGGAGTAGGCGTGCTTAATGTACTGCTTATAAATGTCTGAGTAGAGATCAAACCAATCATTAGCGCGGGCATCCTCAAAGTGTTTATACGACAACATCCGCAATACTGAGCTTGAAATATCGTTGTACGCATATATGTGGTATTGAATATCGCCATATGTTTTGGCGTCCTCCTCTGGCATTAGAATCTCGCCCAGAATCTTTCTGTCTTCGTCCGTAAACTCCTCATCGAAATAGGTCAGCGCTGTGATACTTCCTTTCACAGCTTCTACAGTTTCCTTTCTGAGAGAAAGAGCTTGTGCTGAACGAGCATCAGCTTGCGCCAAGCGCCTCAATCGCTCATCGAACATGCCGAACCAGGTTTTGAACCATTCGTCAGGATCTTTTGCGGCTGCGCGCCAGCATGAAAAGCTACGTTGCAACTGATCATCTTTGATGAACGTATAAAATATTTCTCGCGCTGCATCGGCAAACTGGGAATATGTAGCCACGCCCTTCAATCTCTTTTTCAACCCTTCAAACATGGCGCCTCACAGTTTCTGGCACAACTTTCATATGACCTCTAACGCAAAGCTAACCTGCGAGCTACGAGGCGCGAAGCGCCGACGTAGCGAGTCAGGTTGAGCGCTGTGTTAGCTGCCATTACCTGACTGACTCCAGCATATGAGGAACCATGCTCTTAACCGAGCCAGTGGATACCTCGACCGTAAATTCCTCTGCGACGCACTCGAACGTGGTGTCGTGGAACGAAAATATGAAATGTTTCTTGTTTTCCATGAATCGACGCTTGTCATGGTACGGATGCACAGCGTTCATCTTTTCTAGCTTTCGAATCCAGGAAGAATTTTTGATTTCAAATACCCCGTACGGTCCCAGGCCGCGTTCGGCCAACGGATGGCCGGAAAAAGCCTCGTCGTTAGGTGGACCAAACATATGGGCAGTACAGTGCTTGAACTTCACAACTGCAACCGGCTCACCTTCTGTATCGGTGCCGACAATTCTCACCGACGTTCCATCCCAGCCCTCGGGTGTGTCTTCTAGGTAGTAGGTCAGAAATACGTCGTGTTCCCCAGCCAAGAGAATTGGATTAGGCGCGCCCACAGAAGACTGGGGCACACCCTTAAACTCGATTACTTGGTCTTTGTCGTCGACTTCGTACATTGTTGTTTGGGCAGCTAACTAGATGTCCGAAAAGTGTAGGCGAAAAGTGGCAAAAATGGACAATAATTCTGGCCTCTGCATTGGAATCAACGTCTTATGAAAAAATTAGGCGTCATTTTTGAGCGAATAAAATAGTGAGATTACAGAACGTAATCCAACCCATCATGGGTTTGACGTTCAACCCCGTATGGCGCCCCCGAGCATCGAAAGCCTTTGCCCATGAGCCCGGAGGGGCGCGGAAGGATTACGCGTCTCGCCCCCGGTACAGGGACGTACCGTGGGCGAGCGAACGGGCAAAGGCGCGACGCGCAGGATAAAGGGCGACATCCGGGGCGGCCTTT
>ERZ1292623.791-Hain-H51-01um-R1-791-length-32145-cov-14_pt1 | contig 32145 bp, 39 predicted proteins | sample MGYA00564398_ERZ1292623 | MGnify/ENA primary metagenome ERZ1292623 (study PRJEB36523, sample SAMEA6512633) | groundwater metagenome | collected 2019-01-07 | study: AquaDiva: Metagenomics assemblies of 32 groundwater samples
ACTGGTCGAATTCGACCAGTTTAAACTTTGGATTGTTAATTTTCTCCCAAAAACCAAGGTATTCTATGGTACTTCGGCTTCTCATCCAGTTTTTTACTATATCTGCTGGCTCGTCTTTATTCTTGTACTTTGCAATATCGGTCAGCGAGATATAGTCACTTTCATTTTTTTGAAAAGTATATATTTGCAACCCTTGTGTGGTAATCTTTTTCATATTGTGTCTACTGTAGGGGGGGGTGGCAATTTGCCCCCATCCTGTGGATAACTCCGTATCTCGCCTCCTCATGTCTTTTATATAACCCTGTATCTATCGAAGTCCCACTTCGATAGAGGCTACCTGAATTTGTAGTATACCTTATTCTGTATGCGTAAATCTAAATAATCCAACAAGGCGGTTGGGCCGAGTTTTTTGATTTCGATTTTAGTTTCTGATTCGTTCATATTATTTCAACATTTGAGTCACCAGAGCAATCATTTGTTCTTTCTTTTTAGGATCGCTTTCGGCAATCAAAAGTGTCAGCGCCGTCAACGCATTTGGATTAAAATTTCGCATTGTTTTCATTTTCGTCTTTCTTAAAAACCAAATAAAAGCAAAAGCGCCGGAACGTTTGTTACCATCCACAAATGGGTGATTTTTCACCATAAAATACAAAAGGTGCGCTGCCTTTTCTTCAACAGTTTCATACAAAGCCTTGCCACCGAACGATTGCATCACGTTACCAACTATACCCTCGACGCTTCCTTTATTTCTTTCTTGGGCAAAAATTTCTTCCGCTTCACCTTTTTTCAAAAGTTCAGTTCGAAGATTAGAAATAGCATCGGTCAATTCTACCCCGCTTAGCTTTATGGATTTTTTTGTGACCCCAATAGACTTTAATAATTCTTTGTCGTAAGCATCAAGCGACATCCATGTGCTAGAAAATTCTTTGATAAGCTCAAGAATATTTTTTGGATCGAGCATGATATGCTCTGGTAAAAGCGCCTGTACATCTGCGACAGATTTCATAAAGGCATCATAATTTATCGCAATCTGTTTGCGGTTTATGGTGTAGCCTTTCACGATGTATTCACGGAGGGTCTTCGTTGCCCATCTACGAAATTCTACGGCTACCTTAGAGTTCGTCCTGTAGCCAACACCCAAGATAACATCAAGAGAATATAGGGCTACCGGCTTGTCTGAATTTGCAATGTGCATTTTTTGCACATTGCTTTTTTTATCAATTTCTCTTGACTTTATAAGGTTATTTATATGTTTGGTAACAACTGTTCTATCAATATCAAAAACATCAGCGATTTGTGCTTGTGTCGCCCAAATATTTTCATGCTCAAAATCACCCCGAAACTCAATAGCTCCGCTTTTTGCCTGATAAATCACTAATTCCTTATTTTCCTTTGATTTTTTCATTTGAACTTGTAGTATACCTTATTCTGTATGCGTAAATCTAAATAGTCTAATAAAGCGGTTGGGCCGAATTTTTTAATTCGTTCACATTATCACTTCATCTTAAAACTTCGTTTGTTAGCTTCTTGAAGAATTCTAAGCGTTGCATGCACTGAAAGATTATCGCTTGGTAAAAGAATGAGACGATCGCCTAATTGATCCCGCAACGGGCTCAAAAATTCATCGCCCCATGATGGCGAGAAGGTAATAACGCCTTCAAAATCCAATTCTAAGTTCTCGTTTTCACCCAAGAGAGTTAGTTGGGATTGAAAAGCGACAAAAGCCTCGCGACCATTTTGCCGAGAGAGCAATAAGTCGCCAAATTTTTTTAATTCTATCTTCATAAACAATATAATCTAAAACCCTATGCAAACCTAATAAAACTGGAAGATCGTCGCTTGATAAAAAAATCTGTCATAACTTCTGACGGGATAAATAAATTTATTTCAACCAATCATCGAAATCACCCCTGGTTAAATCTTCTTTCCGAAGAATGATCTGCTCTTTCTGATTCAAATTGTCAGCGTTTATACGAATAAGTTTGGTCGTTAGCGTGTCACCAACAAGTTCATGATTAATTTTCTTCAAGTAGGTTTCGATCTTCTCATAAAATAGCGAAGCATACTCTTTCTGTTTTTTCTCTGATGTCGGACGACTACTAACACCGTTTGCCGAAAACTCAATGTTGTCGCTCACAACATTGTTTATTGTGAATGAGACCTCAATATCTTTGAAAAGAAACCAATATTCGCTCAAATTACATATAATGCGTACTCGATCGCCCTCTTTTGTGCTGTACTCAAAAATAAAAGAGAATACACCTGTGCGAAAATCTTCGAATACACGCACCTTTTCAAATTTTGATATGGTCCTAATTTTATATACATCGCGTAGCTGAAAAAAAGTGTCGCGCCAACTTTTGAGCCAGTTGGTTACATACCGAAAGTCAAGAAAGAGCGGTGTGATGTCGTTTTTCAAATTTTCATCGCTTACGTTATTCATCTTCACTGCAAGTTTGGTAAACAGTGTCCGATAGTCTTTTGCCTCCTCAACTTTTTTTGCTTTAAGGTAATCGAGATCGGGCACGATTTTTTTGCTCATATACCAAAGCAAATCGTAAATATCACGTCCTTTTTCTTCGTATATCGCTTTACCTACACCACGTGTCCCACGCAGGAAAATAGCGGCAATCTTGCTCGCCATCAAAGAAGAGAGGTTGTATGTCAATATCACGAATGATAACTGCCCATGATTCTGCGGTATACGTTCTGTCACTACACCAGGAGTTGGAATAAACTGGTTGAGATCGACTTTTACGTGAACCCATTCAGAAGCATAGCCCTTGATCAAGTTGCCAACTAGAAATTTAAGCATTATGCCTCTGTTGTTGGTGATGGTAATTTTCAAAAATTCGGAATCAACACCATACACTTTCGAGAAATGCTTTTCCGCCTCTTCCTTAAGTTCGTTAAGAAAATCGTTGTCGACATCGTTACTTACCTCGAAATCTAAATCAACTGACATACGATCAAGGTCATAGCAGATGCGAAGTGCTGAGCCACCGTATATTATCCATTTGTTATATTCCGGATGATGGTAAATAAAATCGAGAACATAAAACTGCAATTCCTCTTTAAGCACATTGAGTCTTGTTTCCGGATCGGTAATGCTAAAGCCGTAGGTCGAAAGACCATCAAGCTTACGCTTTAGGGTTGTTGAAATCTGTTCACTCATGCCTGTGCGCCTTTGGCGTAGAAATATTTATTAATCATTGAATAAAATTTATCCTGCTCGTTTTTTTCCATCTCATCGATATCTATCCGTAATTCTGCAATCATTGTTTTAACTTTTTCTATATCCAGACCGTTAAGCTGGCGCGTTCTCAAATAGAGCAAATCAAACAATGCCTTAGAGGGAGAAGCTATATAGAAATCAAATTTTCCTTTTGCCAAAGAAAAATCCGTAAAAAAATCCTTGCTAATCGACTGATAGGAGAAGTTGCCAGCTTTTGTTTGATATTCTTTTGTCACTTTGAGCGTGACCGAAGTAATGGAATGGATCGCTTCAGTGGCAAGATTGTAATACTGGAGTGCCGCCCATGAACTGATATATGACGGTGTGCGGATAATATTGGCAAGATAAAATGGATAGGAAACATCGTTCCTATTTTTATCGAAAAAATCAGCAGAAACGTATAATCCCCTTTTAAGCTGAATAATATCTTTGTACTTCAAAAACCGGCTAATGTAGACATTAACCGTAGCGTCCTTAAGCCCCAACTGCTTACCGAGCTGGTATACGGTATTTTTACTGAAATGGGGCAGGGATTTGAGCTGTTCTAACAGGTTACTCTTACTTTTCATAATATAACAAAAGTGTATCATATTAGAAATACCCCTGTCAATGAGAATAAAAACACAGGAAATAAGTGGTCTAAAAATAACCCAAATTGAGTCCTTAATCGTGAAAATCATCAAAAAAACCGATTTTTCACGCTTTTAGACTCAAGGTTAGATATAGAGGTTACCTAAATTTATAATACACCTTATTCTGTATTCTCAAATCCAAATAATCTAACAACGCGGTTGGGCCGGATTTTTTAATCTCAACTAGCGATTGTTTTAAGGTTTCTAAGGTTTTGTATATATTCTCGCTTAGGTTTAAACGCAAAACCCAGCCTTCGCTGGTTGTAAAATCAAAATCGGAATAGTTAGAATCTTCGGTTTTGGTATCGATTAATTTAATGCTGTAATTATTTTCTAGTTCTCCCTTTAGAAAATTTATTTTGGCTAAAATTTTAGGGTCTAATAATTTTTCGCCAACTTTAAGTTCTTTACCTGTTTTGTCTTCTACAACCAAAACTAAATTTCCGCTGGTTTTAGCACCTTCGTTAAAAGAAACTCCATCTTTGTTTAACCAATAGCATTTTGTGGTTTGGCATAAAACTGCAGAAAGAGCTTTGTCCACAGAATCTGTCTTGGCAATTTCCACAGTAACTGCATGTTTTTTATACAAAAAAAATAAACCCGTAACTATGGCTAAAGATAAAAACAAAACAGTCCCTGCATAACTAGGGACTTTTACTTTTGAAAAAACATTTTCTTTTTGCGCAGGACGGAATTTTTCAGCCATAGCTAGCTTCATTAGCTTCTAGCTTTTAGCTTATTAGCAGTTCTAATGAAGCTAACGAAGCTGAAAGCTATCAGTCTAATTCTTGGGATTTATCGATTTAAATGTAAGATACCTTTGTAAATTCTTCGGAATCACCACTGAACCATCTTCCTTTTGATTGTTTTCTAATATAGCAATTATGGCTCGCGAAGTAGCTACCGCCGTGCCATTTAAGGTGTGGACAAAATCCGTATCTCCATTGGGTAAGCGGTATTTGATGTTTAAGTTTCTGGCTTGATAATCGGTAGTGTTAGATGTAGATGTAACTTCACCCCAATCACCTCGTCCTGGCATCCAAGCTTCTAGGTCGTACTTAGCGGCAGCTTGCGCGCCTAAATCGCCAGTGCACATTTCTAAAACTCTGTAAGGAATATTTAAACCTTGAAAAATTCGCTCTTCTAAACGCAAAAGTTCAACGTGCATATTTTTAGATTCTTCGGGTATAGTATAGGCAAACATTTCCACCTTGGTAAATTGATGCACTCTATAAAGCCCTTTGGAATATTTGCCATACGCGCCAGCTTCGCGCCTAAAGCAATGCGAAAGCCCAGCATATTTTTTTGGTAAAACTTTTGAATCTAAAACTTCATCGGCGTGGTAACCCGCCAAAGCAACTTCACTGGTGGCAATTAAACCCAAATCGGAATCTGTAATTTCGTAAGTTTGAGCTTCGTCGCCCTTTGGCAAATAGCCTGTGCCCAAATAATATTTAGAACGAGCCATATCGGGTGTAAACAAAACTTCAAAACCTTCTTCGCGAAGTAAATCTAGTGTGTAAGTTATTATGGCTAACTCCAACATCGCGCCTTCATTTTTTAAATAGAAAAACTGGCTACCGGCAACTTTGGCGCCTGCTTCAAAATCTACAATGCCTAAGCGTTCGGCTAGTTCCAAATGATCCTTTGGCTTAAAAGAAAATTCTGGAATGTTTCCAACAACTCTTAATTCCTTGTTGCCTTTGTCGCCCTCGCCTTCTGGAACTTCGTCAAACGCTGGGTTTGGAATTTGCGAAAATTTTGCAGAAAGATCGCTTTCTACAACGTCTAATTCTTTTTCCTTAACTTTTATTTTTTCTTTTAAGCTTCTGCCCTTTTCTCTATCATCTTCGGAAGCATCTTTGCCTAAAGCAGAAATTTCTTTGGCGCTATGACGAAACTCTTCGGTTTCTTGTATTAAAGCGCGGCGACGCTTATCTATTTCTAAAATTTCATCAATATCAATTTTATAACCCTTCCTGCGAATAGCTTCTTTTATATAGTCTGGTTTTTCACGGAGTAATTTTATATCTATCATTGTTAGTAAAGAAAAATACTATGAGCGACTTCAAGGAGGTTCAATTTCTTACAAAGAGGGAGGATGTAAGAGCTCCTCCTTACAGGAGCGAATAATATTTTTCTTAAAATTAACGCGGACGCATAAACGGGAATAATATTACATCTCTAATATTTTCGTGTCCGCCTATCATCATAGCTAACCTATCTATACCAATACCTAAGCCTGCGGCTGGCGGCATACCGTATTCTAACGCTTCTAAAAAGTTTTCATCTAAACGTGTAACTTCTTTATTGCCACCCCTAAACGCCTGTTCTTGGCGTTCCATTTGTTCACGTTGGATTAACGGATCATTCATTTCGGAAAAACCTTTAACAACCTCCGAACCATTTAAAACTAACTGAAAGCTTTCGGTTAGTTTTGGATCGTCTTCTTTTAGTTTAGCCAAAGGCATTATGCTTTCGGGGTAATGCGTAATAAACATCGGGCCTGCTATTTTGGCTCTAACTTCCTTTTTATAAAACTCATCCAACTCGGCCGGATCAATCTCTGTATATTTTTTACCAGTTTTTTCTTTGAATATTTTGCTAAAGTCCTTTGTTTGCCATTTACCTTTTATCCATTTTTTAAGAAGTTTTTGGGTAAACTTCATTAAGCCTTTGTAATCTTGATATGCCCAATAAAGTTCTAACATTGTAAATTCCGGATTATGCACTGGACTTATGCCTTCATTTCTAAAGCACCTGCCAATTTCGAATATTTTTTCGAAACCACCAACTAAAACTCGTTTTAAATAAAGTTCTGGGGCTACACGCAAATATAAATCTATGTCTAACGCATTTAAATGAGTTTTAAAAGGCTCAGCCAAGGCACCACCAGCCAAAGGTTGCAACATTGGAGTTTCCACCTCCATAAAACCTTCTTTGGCTAAAAACTTTCTTATATCGCTAATTAATTGCGAACGATTGCGAAAAGATTCCTTTACACCTTTATTTAAAATTAAATCTAAATAACGATGGCGCATTCTTTCTTCTATATCCTTTAAGCCAAACCATTCTTCGGGCAACGGGCGCAAAGCTTTTACAATTATTTTAAAACTATCAACTTCTAGGGTTTTAGTATCTTGCTTGGTTTTAAACATTTTGCCACCAACTTCTATAAAATCGCCCACATCGGTGGTGGTTTCGAATAATTTAAAAGTTTCTTCGCCGATTCTATCTTTTTGTAAAAAAACTTGAACCTCGCCAGTATTATCTTCTAAATCTAAAAAAGCCGAGCCACCATGCAGGCGAAGAGCCTTAACCCGCCCCGCCAAAAACAAATGAGTAGTTGAAGTTACTAAAGAATCAAAATTTTCGTGAACATAAGAATTTGCGTAATCTTTACGCACTCTAGCTGGGTATGGATATTTATTTTGTTCTTTAAGAGATTCTAGTTTAGAAACTCTTGTCTGACGTAATTCGTCTAAAGATGCCATTGATATATTCTAGCTTTTTAGACGCTTTGGGTCAAAGAAATAAAAAAGACCGAGGAAATATTTCTCTCCACGGCCTTCCCAGCACTTTATGTGCTGATTTTCAACAACTCATTTTCAGGGATAGCTTCCATACCTTTCGGAGTTTGAAGAACATAGATAGGCGGTCCATCGTAATTATCGGTCGGGCTAACTGCACAAAGCACTTGCCCGATTTCAAGAAGAACACCTACCTTCTGACCCGGCTTGAACTTTGGTGAAATCTCAATCCTGTTACTCATAACATCCTCCCCTAGAGGTTGTTGGATTGATAGAAAGAACACTAGACTAGCTAGTTTTTATATTATACAAGACCCACAAAAATTGGCAAATAAAATACCGAGTCCATAGACTCGGCTGATTCTGCTATCTTTGAGGAACTAACGTAGCCCCACTTACTTCTTCTACTCCTCCCCTTTCTTTTTTTACCAGATACCTTTCAGTATCTATAATCTCTTTGACATCCTCATCCACAACAACACAAGGCTCACCCACTCCTCTTGTGATATCGCCATTATAAATACATTGCTTATTCTTTGCGAGGTACTTAGCCATATTAGCTCCCCTGTTTAATATGGAAACCAACAAAGAACATTTTGATGTTCCTATTCTAGCAGACTATTTATTTTATAGCCAAGATTTTATATTTTATTTTACCCATTGGTGTTACAACTTCAACTTCCTCACCAGGTAATCTAGAAAGAAAAGCTTTACCCAAAGGCGATTCATTGGAAATTTTATTTTTAGAAGGATCTGCGCCATTAGAACCCACAATAGTATAAGTTATTTTATCGCCTTTTTCGTTTTTAACTTCTATAGTATCACCAACTTCAATAGCAACTTTAGCGCCGGATTTATTTTTGCTTTCATCTATAATAAGAGAGGTTTTTATAAGTTCTTCTAATTCTCTTATTCTGCCTTCGTTAAAAGCTTGGGCTTCTCGAGATTCTAAGTATTCGGCGTTTTCCGAAAGATCTCCCAACGACTTAGCTTCTTCTATGCGTTCAGCAATTTCGTGGCGTTTAACTGTTTTAAGTTCGTGTAATTCTTTTTTGAAAACTTCTAAATCGGCTTGGGAAATATATTTTTGCATTTTTTTATATTATAAAACACCAATATGATTGGTGTTAATTTTTAAGTTTGTTTGAATATTTAAATAATTTAACCACGTTAGAAAATAACCGAGCCACGCCTACTGGACCAACGCCACCCGGAACCGAAGTAATTATAAAGATTTTATCTTTCACAGAATCTAAGTCTACATCACCTACTATCTTTCCGTCAACCCCGCCGTCGGAGGGATAAAGGATGGAAAAACCAGCATCTATAACCACCGAACCCTCTTTTACCATATCTTCTTTTATAAATTTACCCTCGCCAACTGCACTTATAATAATATCCGAACTAGTTGAAATTTGTTTAGCCATATCTTTGGGTGTGTCTTTTTCTATAACAGATATAACTGCTCCGTCTTTAATAAGCATAGGCACTAAAAAACGCCCCACCAATCTGCCATATCCAAATAAAGCTACTTTTTTATTTTTTAGATCTATATTTGATTCTTTTAATATATTTAAAATAGCGGTTGGAGTTGGAGGTTCAACCAAAGAATGACCATTAAAAAACATACCAACCGATCTATCGGAAAGTAAATCAGGATCTTTTTCTGGCGGTATTACATTTAAAATAGAAACATTAATTTCGACGAGTAGCGGCATTTGAACCACTACTGCAGAAACACTTTCCATTTTTACTATTTTATTTAAATATTCTCGAGCCTTGGGAAAATCTTCTTTTGAATAATGATAATGCTTAAAACCAAAACCTAAACTTTCAGCGGTTTTTCTTTTTTGGATTATATAAGAAGAATTATCTTTTTTATTGCCAAAACTAACCACAGCTACACTTGGCTTTTTTAGCCAAGGAACTGTTTCTTTTTTAATACTATCCAAAATTTTATTGGCTAATTGTTTGCCATCAAAAATCATCATAGCTTCTTTAGCTTTTAGCTTCTTTAGCTTTTAGTTTTATTCTTTCTAATAACTAACGAAGCTAATGAAGCTGATTATCTAGTTAAGTACCATTCTAACACTTCTCGTGCTATTGGCACTGCCACACTAGAACCTTCACCACCATTTTCTACTAAAACTATTAAAACAATTTCGGGGTTTTCGTATGGAGCAAAAACAGAAAACCAAGCATGTGTATTATTCCCTACTCCGGTTTGTGCAGTTCCAGTTTTACCACCAGCACTACCAGGTAAAGATGAAAGGGATCGGCCTGAACCCGAAACAATAGTTTCATGCATGGCGCGCCTTATTATTTCTAAAGATTCTTGGTCTACAAAATTTTTACTTAAAACTTCTGGTTCAATATTTTTTACAACTTTCCCCGAAGCATCTGTTATATTTTTTACAACCCTTGGTTTAAATAATGTACCATGATTAGCAATAGCCGAAGTGGCTAAAGTTAATTGTAACGGAGTTGATTGAACAAAGCCTTGGCCAATAGACATATTGTATGTATCCCCCGAAAACCAGCCTTCGTGTTTGTTGGCGCGTTTCCAATCTGGTGTAGGAATAAAACCATCGGCTTCGCCGGGTAAATCTATATTTGTTAATTTAGAAAAACCAAACTTTTTATAATATTCGCCAAGTTTTACCGGCCCCAAACCAGGAATATCGCCATAACCTCCACCCACAGTATAAAAGAAAATATTAGAAGACATGGCAATAGCTTTATAAATATCGACCATACCAAGAACTTTCCAGCCTTTAAATATTTGGTTACCAACTGTTATAAAACCCTTGTCGTTTATTAAAGTTTTATCGGTAACAACCTTTTCTTGAAGCGCACCGATACCAATAAAAGGTTTAACTGTAGAGCCTGGCGGATAAACTCCGCCGATAGCACGGTTAAACATTGGCTGGTTATTACTTTCAAAAAGATTTTTAAAAGTTTCTGGGCTCAATCTGGTTGTAAAAACATTACTATCGAACAACGGAAAACTCTGTAAAGCTAAAATACCACCACCCCTAGGGTCTATAGCCACCGCGGCTGCTTTATTTAAACCAATTGAAGCTAAGTGACGCGCCATAACTTCGGTAAGCTTAGATTGCAAATCAGCGTCTAAAAATAAATTTAAATTTTTACCTGGTATAGCAGGCTTACTCCCAATAGATCGGCCAGTTCCACCATGCGCATAACTTTCCAACATTGTTACCCCATTTTCGCCTCTTAAATAACTTTCATATTCAAATTCCAAACCATTTTTACCAATAATATCTGTAAGTAAAAAATCACTATTCTCTTTTATATTTTTTTCTGTAACTCTACCGGTATAACCCAAAACATGGCTAAAAAAACCCTTGCTTTCATATTCCCTTTTAAAATTTTCTTCTAAACGAAAACCTTGCAAATTTTCCATTTGGCTTTTAAAAGATAAAAGTTCGTTATGGTCTAAGTCTTCTAAAACTAAAACTGGCCTAAAAGAAAACCTATTTATATCTTGAAACTGTTCTTTTATAGCTTGTTCCGATTGCTGTAAAAGCTCGCTTAAAACTTTTACTATTTTTTCTTGAGCTTCTTTGTTACGAGGTAACTCAGCTGGAATCATAACTAAATTAAAAGACAAAGCATTTTTTACTAAAGCTTTGCCTTTAGAATCGTAAATAATTCCTCTGGGGGCTCTGTCCCAAATTTCTTTTATGTAATTAGCTTTAGCTAAGGCAACATATTCATTATGTTTAAAAACAGCAATATAAAAATTTCTAAATAACACAATTGAAAAAATAAAAAATAAAACTAGTCCTAGTTTTTTTATGGCACCTTCAGGAATATTTTTAGATAATCTATGCTCCCATTTAAAACTATTTTCGGAAAGCTGATGGTTATCAAAAAAAACTTCGTCCATTTCTAAATGTTCTAAATTTTTTATTCTTCTTTTTCTAAACATTGTTAAATTCCTTGCCTAAAAATTTATTAAATAAAAAGCTGGTTCCTGCAGATGTAAGGGTTAAGAAAACAGTTGTAGCTATTCTACTTACGCCTTCATCTATATTACCTAACCCCAAAACCCAATTTAAAGAAAATAAAGTTGTATAAAAAATAACAACACCAAAACCAGATAAAGCTAAAGTTTGCCAAGCCGAACGGTGAAAAAAATTAGTAAGAAACCATTTTTCAAAAACTAGCATTAACATTAAAGATAAAAATATTAGGCCTAGGTTAAAAGATGTGGTGACCCGTATATATATTAATGCAAAAATAAAAACCAGCTTTAAATGACGGCTTGGTAAAAATAAAAAACCAAAAGGTAGGATTGTGAAAAACAAATTAGGAATTAAGCTACCGCCAAAAAACCACGGCAAAATAGCCAAATCCAACAAAACCGCCAAAATTAACACAGAGTAGTACCACTTCATCCCGTTACATTTTTAAAATCCCGTAATCTTACCGCAATATTAACATGGTAAGATTATAACATTTCTGCAAAGTCTGATACCCTGCCGAAATGTAACGGGATTCATTGTTAGTTATTATTGAATATAGTTAACCAAAAGACAAATCGTTAAAATTTTGACAAACTCCCCTATATATATCAAACTCTATTTATCACGTAGTTCTTTCTAATAACCTCCAAACAAAGGAGATCCATTATGGAGGCAATTCGCGAACACCCTGCTTTGCAGGTAGAGTTGCAATACAACAATCTGGTTTCTGACCAGTTCTGGAACAGACTGGTCAATAGGATCCAGAAGGATAACACCCTCTGCTCTTGAAAGAGACCGCAGAGATGATCATGGACGGAGCTCTGGGATTTCTCAAACTCTGTGCAGATCACCCGGGCAACGGATTCGCACCCTCCAAGATGGTGGACATCGGCTGGCACACCTTCCTGATGTACACCCGAGAGTACCAAGAATTCTGCCAAGAAGTAGCTGGCAGATTCATCCATCACGCACCAAACGATGGTGAGGTGAAGAAGACTGGTGGAGTGGCAAGGACTGTTGGGTTTATGCTGGCAGAAAATCTAGCATTCAACGGAGCCATGTGGTCCATCAAAGCATCCGACTGCAACGTTGATTGCACCGATAGCTGCAACAGATGTTCCGACAACAGCTGTACGGAATGCAACCACGAGTAAATCCAAAAGGTCTAGAAGAAACTTTCTAGACCTTTTTATTTTTATATGTTATAATCAGGTTCAAATGATTAAAGACTTTTGGAACAATATTTTCTCTCAAGATAAAGACTACGTAAAAATAAGTCCTAATTTTTTAGATGAAATATTAAACCATATAAACCTAAAAGAAAACTCAAAAATACTAGATGTCGGATCTGGTACTGGAGACTTGGTTATAAAATTAGCTAAAAAAGGTTTTCAATCTACTGGTTTAGATATTTCCGACGTAGCTTTATCTAAAGCTAAAAATAAAGCTTTGGAAGAAAAAGTTGAAAATTTAACAAACTTTATAGAGTTTGATGCGGATATTTCTGATTATAAAAATATACCTAATTCACCTTTTGACTTAATAACTTGTAAATTGGTTTTTCCATTTATAAAAAGTAGGATTTTATTTTTAAAAAATATTAAAAATATTTTAGCTCGGGATGGATATTTTATTTTAATAACTCCTGTCTTATATCCAAAGATTGAATATAGCGAACACCTTAAAAAAATATCTGTAGATAAAGAAGAGACATTAAACTTATTAAACCAAATATTTAATAAAGTAGAAATTTTTAAAGAAACTCCAATTAAAGAAAACGGAACCGAAATTATTTTTATAGCCTCTCTATAAATAAAAACCCCCTAACCTTTTTAGGTCGGGGGCGTTGTCATTCTACATTTTTTATAATATAAGTACGGCCATTACATGAAACTTCCTGGTCATTCTTCTTACCTATACACACCCGTCCTAGTGGGGAACTGAAGGTAGTAGTTATTATCGTGATTCCATCTACAGAAAATGTTTCTCCTCCACCTATTCCAACCAAAAAAAATGTTTTAATTCCTTCTGTTTTTGTATCCATCAACTCGAAAACGGAACCCACTTGAACAATTTGCTCACAATGAACCGGAATACTGCTTATATAAGCTAGCGTTTCTCTCGCCTTTTGTACTTGAACCTCAATAGAAAGAGCTAAATTACCTAATTGAAACTTGGATGTATCAGAATGGGTCGTATTACTCCCCGGAGCATCTTGTGTGCGTTTCCTAGTATCTTCAAGGGAGGCAACTAGATTCGCTATATTTTGAGATGTTGCTTGAGCAAAAGCTGAAACAACTTTACTCTTGTCCATAACTTAATTCTCCTTTAGGTCTTGTTGGAGTTTCTGAACCTTTTTTCGTGCAGATTCAGAACTTGCAATAAGCAGCTTAAGAACTTCTGTGTCGTAACCACCGCTACCTACTGCTCCTTTTTGACGGATAGCCATATTTTCTTCCGCTATTCTAAGGTGAGGGTAGCGAAACTTCTGAAGCATTACGATCAGTTTATCTATAGAACCCAGAGCCAATTCAACGTTTTCTCTCTGTGAAACTCCAAAAGATTTTACATTTTCTAATTCTTTTGCAACCTTGTCGATTAAAGGTTCAGATCTTACAATCTTTTGAGTACGAACCCTAAGTGAAAGCGGTAAGTAGCTAACATTTTCATTCCAATACCTAATGTACTGAGGATTATTATCTCTTCCTCCCCACAGAGCAAGGTCAATTAATATAACTGGCATTTGTGCTCCACCTGGAGCTAGATATGTTTTACCACCAATTATTTTAGGTTCAAAATAAGGCCTTAACTTATGAGTAAAATATTCCGGAGTAATACACTTACTAACTTGGGTTATGGATACAATCATGGCAGAAAAGTTACTAGCAGCAAGATCAACTAGACAAGAAAATTCGGAATCAGTAGGAGAAAATTCTTGTGCAGCATCAAGTGCAGCTACAGCAGTTGGAAGAGATCTCATGCCTTCAATCACACAAGAAATAAACAACTGCTCCCCAGATTCTCCTGTAAAAGTCCTCATCCTACCATTATAAGGATTTCTTGGACCATAACTTATTACAGTATCAGCAGGAACTTCATCAGTCATAATTGAAAGCGTAACCAAAAATTCTTCAAGGTCTGGAAATTCTTGAATAGGTGCACCATGCCTTACTAAAGACGATGCTACCATACCAGCATCCCGTGTAGCCGCGGCAGCCTCTAGTCTGCTCATTCCGTGAATTTGCTTATTATAAAAATAAGGTTTAAATGAAGTATAAATCGCCCCAACATCCCCTATCCTGTTTAGAGTAGGTAAATTTTCCCCAAAGAAATTATCTGCATTGAACGGATCTAGATCCGAAATGAGCTGATCCTCCTTAGAACAATCTGCATATACATCTGGCAAAACAATCCTGTTTTCCATGACAACATACCCCTTTATTGTGAAAGAACTCTATAAGGTGAACATCCGTATGGTTGTATTTTTATGCTAAAAAGTCAAGTTAAATAAAATTGACATTATCTATAAAAAAGTACTATAGTGAAATCAAAAAATACTACCTAACAACAAAAAAATGAAAATTTATTTAGTTACTAAAAATCATGGCAAACTACTTGCGGCAAACAGTGTATTTAGTAAAAAAAATATTGAGCTATTGCAAGTAAATAAAGACTATCTAGAAATACAGGCTGATAATAGCTTGGAAATAGCTAAACACACGGCTTTAGAAGCAGCTAAAGAACTTGGCTCGCCGGCCATAAGAGAAGATCACAGTCTACATATTAATGCGCTTGGGATACCTGGCCCATATATGAACTACTTTGAAAAAAGAATTTCTGTTAAAAATATTTTAAAAATATTAAGCAGTTTTAAAGACAGGAGCGGCTATTTTGAAGTAGCCACTGTTTATGCTGAACCTAATGGAAAAACAAAAGAATATTCTTTTAGAATTCCCTTTCAAATTGCGAAAAAAGAAAAAGGTAAATTACAAACTGGTTGGCCTCGTATAATAGTTTTAAAAAGTGAAAAAAAGACATTGGCAGAATATCCAGAATCAGAACGCGTTAATATTTGGAATAAAAACTATATTAAAATAGCAAGTTATATTGCTAACTCTAAGTAACTTTTTTAAAAACTCCCCTAAAAACAGATCTGGCCCCTGTATTAACGTTTCTTTTATAAGATAATATATTTTTCCATGGAAAAATATTTGAACTAGCTAGAATTTTAAGAATCTCTGCCCTTTTTATAAGGGTCATGTGAAGACCTTCGTGTGTTATAAAAGTGTTCTTATTTGATTCTATTTTTTTAAATTCCGGTACTACTATGCCTTTGTAAAAAACATTCAAACATAAGAAGCCTCCTTTTTTTAAAACTCTAGCTGTCTCTTTTATTGCACTAACAAATTCTTCTATAGAATTTGTATTGTGATAAACTCCGTTAGCTATAACAATGTTAAAGTATTCTTTTTTGAATGGTAGTTCAAACATTGATGCTTGTATTATTCTTCTGTTCGTTTCCTTTACTCCTATTAAACTAGCAATTTTTTTCTTTGTTGTTTTTAACATTAAACTATAGAAATCGCAAGCCCAAGTATCAAAACCACTTTTTACCAAAAATTCTGTGTTTCTACCACCTCCACAACCTAAATCAAGAACCTTATAAGAAGACGGTTTCTTAAAATCTTCTAAAAAATATATCCAATAAGGAGATACCTTTGTTTCAGAAAATTCTTTCACTATCTTAGAATTATTCCAAAATTTATACTCGGGTGTTTTATACATTTTTTATTTTTTTCAAAATTTTATATCCATTGTTATTTATATTAAACACATATATTTTTAATCCCTTAGATTCAAATATATTTTTACAAATGCATGGTTTTTTGGTTATGGCAAATATAGCAGGACCAACTGATGAAATAGAAAGAACTTCTGCCAAGTTATCTTTTTTAATAAAAGAAAGCTCTTTGCATAACTTTGGAAGTTTTTTATAAACAAAAGAACAATTATTGATACTGCCCATGTTAAAACGGTAATCATAAATAATATCTCCAATTATTTTCAGATCTCCCTCAGTCATTGCTGGAATCATTTTATGTAAAATATTATAGGCTATGGTTTTACCATGCTTTTTACCAGTTAAAATAAACTTCGGCAGAGCTTTGATCTCCTTTTCCATTAAAATATTTGAATCCAAATCTTCAACATCTGTTGGAATTCCAATTACAACCTTGTAAGAATCATCTATTTTCATCTCTGCTATCGGCGAGCTTTCTCCAGCCAGTAAAATAAGTCCGGCTTTGCATATACCTGCCGCTGCCGAACCACCTATGCATTGAACAGGATTTAAATAAAAATCTTCTCCGTCTATTTCTTCTCCATGATTTTGAGCTAAATATTTTATTAAATCGTTACCCTTTATTGGATTTCCATAAGCTTCATTTATTGCACAAGCAACAGAAGCTATTAGTGAACTACTAGACCCAAAACCGCAATGCCTTATTTCTTGAGCATTTTCTATAGATAGATTAAAACCTTCTTTAAATTTTAGTGCTTTTTTCATTAATAAAGCGGCATGCCTAATTAAAGTCGGCCTTTTAGAAAGTTCGGATATTACAATTTGAGAATCATTTCTCTTACTAACTGTGACTTTCCTAAAAAGTGATATAGAAAAAACAACCTCTCCTGGCGTATAACGAAAACTTTCGTCTATATCAATTTTACTTGGATCCATAGCCATAGCATTCAGCCTTGATGGATACTCCAAAGATATAGACCTAAATTTTAATGAATTTTCTCCAATGGTTTTTTTAAAAGTATTAAAAACACTCCCCACTTTAAATGGGGAGAGATTTCTTTTAATTAGCTTGTTTTTTAACATATCCAATTTTTTGGAACAAAATTTCTTCTATAGCTGTCTCCATGTTACCGATACTACTATCGTTATATAAGACAAAATTTGCTATATCACGTACCGTTTCAATATCAGCTTCTAAATCTATAAGGTCTTTGAAACTTACAGAATCTAAAGCCACACCCTCTCTTTTGTTATATCTTCTGCGAAGAGAATCAAAGGGAGCGTCAATAAATATAATACTACTTTTGTGGGTATTTATATTTGAAACCGCACTTTGAATTCTTTCAATCCCAACTCTTGAACGACTACCGACTATTACAATATCGATATACAAGCCACTATATTTCGGTAAACCTCTAAGTCTTTCAATTTCTATTATTAAAAGATCATCTGTGAAAGATAAACCGATAGTCTCTTCACCTTTTTTAATCCAGTCTTTAAAATCGGGAATATCCCTTTGTTCTCTATGAATCCTTCTAAGTGTGGGGCCTAAATCTATTGACAAAAAAGACCAATTGGCCATAATTTTGGCTAATCTAGTTTTGCCAGCACCATGGTGACCCGCAAGGAATATCATACACATCTCCTTAGTTTTAAAGTTACTTTTTACACTCTAGAACTTTTAATAATCTTTGTCTAATTAAAAATCCCCTGCTCGTGTTTTGAGCAAGGGGGTCTATAGAGGCTAGCCTCTATAGGGTTTTGCCGAACTGATCGGCAAAGAGGAAGAAATCACCGAAATCTATTTCGCCACTCCAGTTGAGGTCATACTGTTGAGCCTCTACTGTGATGTTGGTATCTTGCCCAAAGTAATCGGCAAAACTGTAAAAAATAAATTAGGTATTAAGCTTCCGCCAAAAAACCATGGTAAAATAGCCAAATCCAACAAAACCGCTAAAATTAATATGATATAGTACCACTTCATTGCTAGTTATTATTGAATATAGTTAGGTAAAATACAAACTTGACATATACTTAAACAAATATTATTGTTTAAGTATCTTAAATAAAACAATAATAATGGTTCTTTAAATAATGTTAAAGGAGATTAAGAGATGCTAGAAGAAAGATATAAAGTTAGACGAATAAACGACTTTTCAGACGATTTATTGCCGCTACCACTAATTCAATCCATAAAACTATGTACCGTAATCATAACTGATATAGTTATAGGTCAAGAACACAAAAGTAGCGCCGCTACATTTGAAACAGCCGAAGAAGATGTCTGGAAAAAAATAAAAGAAAGTCAAAAAAAATAGCCCCAATATACAATAAATCCCCGACAATACAGTCAGGGATTTTTATTAATGATCAAGAAAACAATCCACTCAACTTTCCATAATCAAACTTTTGAACATTAAAAACATTCTTTAGACCTTGCAATAAATTCTGGTGATTAATATCAGAAATCAATGTTGCTACAGGTTTTTCTAAGATTTTTTGTTGTGTTAGTTTCCTCAACAAACTAAAACGACGGTACTCAACTTGAGAAACATCAACATACAGCCCACTATCCTTTTCTCGCCAACACAAAGAAGCAGCCAACATAAAACGAACAGTGTTTTCATCATGACCAAGTTCTAATAATTTTTTAACCTGCCATTTGTCTGGTTTACCTGGATAAGAAATATAAGGTGTGATAAATAAAGTAATCTTATTGGTAAAACCCAAAAATCTAAATAACAAAATAGAAATTAATGTTTGTCTTAGAACATGATTATTTACAACCATAACAATTTCTTCTTTTTTAGCAAGAAGAGATAACAATGTTTCCCAGACAAATTCGACATCAATATTGTACTGCTGATAGAAAAAACCTGTTTGTCTTTGACGGTTAATACAAATGCCATTTTCAGCGAATTGAACAAGTAATTCCCTAAACTCGTTAAGGTAAAAACCCGGTAAAACTGCAACATTATCCAAAATTTCTTGGGATTGTGATTCTGGAAAAAAAATACTGACCCGATCAAGAATTTTCAAACAAGCTTCTTGTTTGCATTTCGCACAAAAAACTTTCCCATTACTTATATAAAAAGTTTTTTGTTTTAAAAACCTTGCTTGTTCTTTAGGAATTTCAAGTGCACCGCAATTGCATACCCAACACTCAACAAATTGGTTATGCAGACGAAACAAAGGTAATACCTCTGCAATCCTATCAGATAATAAACCTCGATTAGATGTATCTTCCCAAAAACTACACCTCAATTTAAGCAGAGACACCTCCTCAATAAAATTCTTTATAAAAACAGCATCTATATTTCGCATACCCAAAGTACCTATTGATATAACAAAATCTTGCCCCGTCCTCTTTCTAAGAATATCCCCAATAACTGGAGTTAACCAATAACCAAGCTGATACTCACTTCTAGGCGTCATAGGCAACGTTAAAATCATTAGAAACCTCCTTTTTATTTATTTGTAAAGATCTCATTTAACACTAGCACAAAACTTACTTAGAGTCAGTTTGTAAATATAAATCAACAGTAGACGCTATTTGCTTTTGATCATATTCATTCAAAGCGTGTCCTGCTCCACTTATAGAGTTAATTTTTATTTTTAGATTTTCTTTTTGCAAATACTGTTCAATTATCTGAGGACTTATTTTATCTCTGCTTCCTTGATAAATACCAATCCTAGAAACATCAGATGTAAACTGACTTAAAATCTTTCCCTGCCCAGAAAACTCCTTAACTAATTCGTTCCAATTTTTTGAGCGATAGGCATACGGAAAACCTGCCCTTATAAATTTTACAAAAGTCTTACCATCAAAACCAATCATCTTACAGTATTCTTTTTTAAAGATAGGTACAGCACTAATCAAAAAAATCTTTTTAATTTTTTCTGGTGTTTTTAAGGACTGAATTATGTTACTGCCAAAACTAATACCGCCAAGAAATATATTTTGTGAATCTATTATTATTTTTTTATTAGTGTAAATATCAAAAATATAGCCATTTTCAATACTTTTTAGAGAATCCGTAAGAGTGTTTACACAATTTTTAATACTGAAATTTCCCCCAGAAACCCAACTACCATAATAAAATGGCTGTAATATATTATATCCAAGCAATGATAGTTCTTCGCAAAATTCGCTTTTGTGTAAATAAGACGGCAAACCAACCATAAAAACAATAGTGCCTTTAGAATTACTTTTGGCTGTATAAAAATCCCCTAATAAATTACCCCTAATTTTAACACGATGTATAATCATGATTATTTAATATAATTTATATTGTAACCACCATCTAAAATAAAGTCGGCACCTGTTATATAACTAGCATTATTAAAAGTTAGATAATAACACAAATCAGCAATCTCTGAAACGTTTCCCATCCTTTTTATAATTGTGTTCTCAGCCCCATAAATTTTTTGCTCTCCTTGTTAAACCTTGTCGTTGTGGTGTATCTATTGTACCCGGAATAATCGCATTTACTCTGATCTTTGGCCCTAAAGTTTTTGCTAAAACCGCAGTTATAGTTGGCACAGTTGACTTTCTAACACTATAAATCATATTTTCTGTCCGACTCGCATGAGGCATACCACGTATACTACCAATATTAATAATTGTTTTTGCATTTTTGCACGTCTTAGCAAACCACTTAGAAATATTAATAATTCCAAAAACATTAACATTAAAAACAGATAGCCAATCTTTTTGCGTTAAATTCAAAAAATTTCCTCGCTTTAGTATTCCAGCATTATTTATTAAAATTTCTATATCTTTATATTTATTTTTAATTACTCTAATTTTATTATTAAAATTACCCTCGTCACCAATATCAGCTTTTACTATAAAAAAATCTGAATTAAAATAAAAACCTAAACCTACTAGATGTTTCTTTACATCCTCAGATCGTTTGTAATCATTAAAATAATTGATAACGACACCATATCCCTTTTTAAGATAGTTAATAGCAATTCCAAGACCTATTCCTGATGTTCCTCCTGTTATTAAAACTAATTTTTTAGATTTATTTTTTGCCATAAAATTTCATAAGCATTTACCAAATCCTTAGAATTAATTTCTAAATTATTTTTTCTCAATAAAACATCTATTTCAGAATTTCTTAGTTTCATCACGTCTGGAAATTTTAGATTCTTATCTATATATAATAGTGCTAAACGTAAAAATTTAGGCCATCTTTTTTTTACATTTATTAAAAAACCTTCCTTAAAAATACTTTTTCTTAGATTATAAATATAATCGGCTAACCTTGGAAAAATAGATTCTTTTATTGATTTTTGATCAAAATCTGGAGCTGTTAAAAATGAATTCACACCGAATAAAACAATTCCTGATTTCAACACAGGAATCAAATACAAACCATGGTTTCCAAAACGAAATTTATTCCAATTTGTAATTTCTTCTTCCCTGATTAAAGATATATCAAAGTTCTTAAATTCTTTTTTTATAATATGTTTTACAAACTTTACATAACAATCTTTTTTTATAACAATAGCTAAATCAATATCATTTGCTTTTTTAGAATATAGAGAAGACCCAAACTGAACTATTCCTATAATTAATCCTTTTTCATAACACTTTATAATGGAATTAGGTATTTTGACTTTCATAAATAATATGTGTATGCCGGTTCATTGTTAGTTATTATTGAATATAGTTAGGTAAAATACAAACTTGACAAGGTTATAGTATCTATGTTATACTAGCATCAGTACCATAATAACAAGGTTTTTTCACCCCCAACCCTCAAGGAGGGTTATATGGAAGCCACAATGCTTACCCAGAACCATGAAGAAGAAGTTCCGATGGAGGGGGTAAAGCGTGTAGTACGCCTTTTCTCCCTGATGAGCTTCGTCCTCGGTTTCTTCACTGCACTGACTCTACAAGAAGTAAACCTGAGCACCACTAACCGGCTCGCAGACTCTACCCTTGAGAACAATGCAAGGATAGAGGAACTGGCAAACACTCCCGTTAGAGGCACGATCGGATGTGAACCGACCAGCATCCTAACTCTTGCTCGCAAGTATATTGTGAGCAAGATCTAGCTGAGCAATGACCACTATAACCGAGTTCCTAAGTTCTCAAACCCCTACCCCCTCCCTAGTTAAACTAGGGAGTTTTTTTATTAAAATAGTTAGTTCAGAATCGTTTTATAATCAAGTTCTGGATAAAGTTTGAATTTTCCTGAATACACATCGTCAAGTAAAATCCACTTTGCATCAAATTTTATACCCCCATCTTCTACTTTAATTATATCTTTTTGATACAATATTTTATTCACGAGATTACCTTTATATACAAACACAACTTCATGACCCTGCTGGCCGTTATAAATAAAAATATTCTCAACTATCTTTATAAAAGAGAGATTCTCAAGATCGGTGCCCAACTCTTCTTGAAATTCCCTCCGAACAGCCGACTCTGCGGTTTCTCCAAATTCAACTTTACCACCGATAATGCGACCAAAATCTTCTCCCTTAACATTATCGCGCCCAATTCCAGCCAACACTTCTTTACTGTTTCTCTCTACCACACACATTGCTTTTATACTTATTTTATTAAACTCCATATTATTGATGCTACTTCATACCCAACAAAAAATCCACTGTACTTTTTATAATTTCATCAATATTTTCCCAATTTTTGGAAGCATATAAATTTCTTAATTCTTTCTCGTCTGGCTTGCCTTCTTGTTCTGGGTTTGAAAAATAAGACAAAGATTCTTTAAGTAGCTCATATTTTTCATACCCTAGTTTATCTTTAAGATTTGAATAATAAAAATAAAACATAAAATGATTTAATTCATGCAAAATAACATTAATTTGTTTTTCTAGAGAATTGCTTAAATAAATATAAATAAACTTTTCTTTATAACTATAAGGACATAACGGTAAAGATGTTAAATAAACTGTGATACCGTCAAAAGGAAACTTTTTTATATATAAATCCTCTAATTTTTGCAGAACTAGCCTACCTTTTTCTTTCCATTTATTTTCTAAACTTTTAATAACATCTTCTATTTTTTGATGATTTTTACTTTCCCATTCATTTAAAAACGTTTTTATTCGCGCACTTGCGTCTTCTTCGTTTTTTGAATTCTCGATTTCTTTTCTTAATTTTAAATCTAATTGACCAAGAAGCTTTTCGCGAATATTTTCTCTGCCATGTTTTAAATGCTTAAACTCAAAAACACCGTCTACGTAATTTTTGGTGTCTTTATCTATTGAATATATTACTTTTAAATTCATTTAATTTCTAATATTCTTATCATTTGATCTATCCAGTTGAATATATTTTTCTCCTCACTCCAAATTTCTTTTGCTTTAGGTAATATTAGGTTATGGTCTGGGTAACCCATATTATTAATTTCCCCATGTAACTCAATAAATTCTTCCGTACTTTGAATAACAGTATTAAACATTTCGGCTAAATCCCAAAAAACGCCGCTATCAGTATCTATATTACCTAAAATTTCTGGAAATGTTTTTTGAGCATAATCATAAAAAATAAAATGCAACATTTCGTGAAAAATTGTAAATAACTGATTTTCTTTATTGTCATATATAAAAACTTGAAATTCTCCTGAATCAAGAAATCTTGGACAAAAATCAAATATAGAGAAATATCCAATATATTTATTTTTAGGCCATGGATACCCTCCAAATATTTTATTAACTAATAAAAAATATGCGGTTTCTTTATCTTTAAAATTTTTACGAACTTCATTACTAAGAAAATCAATTTCCTTTTTGTTTGCTATGTAGTATTCAGAAATATACTTATTTAAAAACTTTTTTGGATTCTTAACGCTTTCTATTTCTTTAAGCTTGGGATGATATTTAATGGCGCGTTCCTGCCAAAAATCACTTCCTCCATGATTTGGATTATTATAAAATTCTAAAGCTAAATCTTGCTCTAATTTTTGATTTAAAATAAATTCTATAATTGAATAGTTCATTTTTTAAAAAACCCACCTATATTTTATTTTTTATCTACCTAAAGATAATAATAAAATACTGATGGGTTATATTATAATTCATGATTTCATCTGCGAATATAAATCCCAAATAAGCCATTCCAAAGTCATTTTTGCATGCACACAAAAACGTTCATCTAATCCCCATATAGATCCTGTCGTAATTTCTGCTTGGAATGGACATCCGCCCCCACATATACCTAAGGCCATACATTTTTGGCATTCTGGCATATTAAGGGGTGATCTTTTACTCCATTCTAAAAAATCAGGATTTGTTTTAATATCAAAATCGGCATCATTTACATTGGTTGGAAAATATTTCTTTCCCATTGCATACCCGTGGCAAACACCAACATCACCATTAGGAGAGATAACAATTTGATTTCCTCCCGAGGCTCCACAATCAAACGGCAATACTGTTCTTTCAACAAAAGCTATGGCTTTCCTCATTATCCTGTCTTCATAGATTCCCCGCGTTCTAAAAATTTGAAAAGCCTTAACAATAAACTCAGCAGCCTTTACATTATAACCCTCAAATGGTTCTTTGCTAGTTATTAGCAAATTTAGACCCAAGTTGGTTACTCCACATTCCTCAAGTAATACACGCATGGTTCCATCAAAATCCGCAATACATGATTCGGACAGAGTACAAGAAGCTCCGATATCCATACCAGCTTCCCTACAAATACTAAAAACTCTTTTTATATCTTCATAGACAGGCTTACCGTTTCCATATACCCTATTAGAATTTGTTACAAAATCATCTCCATCAATAGATATTGAAACCTGAACATTGTGTTTCTTTAGAACATCGGCCATGTATGGAGTCAAAAGTGTTCCGTTGGTTACTAAATTTAGTATTGTTTTTTTTGGAAGTCTGCCTACAATTTGATATTCTTCAATTCTTTTTAAAAGAAATTCTAATACCCGCCAATTCATCAATGGCTCGCCACCATAAAAAACAACTGTTTTTTCCTCTTCAAATAATTCTATATCTTCACCAATCAATCGACAAAATAAGTCCAGTCCTCTAATAGCAACCTCCTTTGACATATGACTTTCAACATATCCTAACTGGGAATTATTTTTTAGAAAGCAATACTTACAACAGAAATTACATTTGTCAGTAAGAATAAAATAAACCAAGTGTGGATAAGGTTCACCGGTCATATCTCTAAAATAGCTAATTACCTTTTCGTCTTCTTGTAAATCTTCTATCAAAACCTTAGCATTTTTTAATATTTCAATAGCTTGAAAAATTTCTTTTCTTTTTTCAACATCCGTTTGACACTCAGCTAATTCACCCAAAGAAACACCCGCTTTAATTTTCTCTATAACATCAAGAATAAAAATAGGGAAATATACTGGCATCATCCGAAGAGAATGATAAGCAACAAAAATATCATCTTTTACTATGAAGTGAGAAAACCTTGATAAAAATAATCCATTTTTCATGGAATAATCCTCCTTGGTTGTAAACAAGGGGATGGTTTCCCATCCCCTATGTATTGACTATCGCCACGGTGAGTTTTTAGCTTTCTTGTTCTGCCTGCATGCACATTTGCATGCACAAGTCCCACACTTCGCTGCATGGGTTACTCTGACAGAATTACCAAGAACCTTGGCGACCTGCTCTTTGGAAGGAACAGCATCCATTTTTTATCACCTCCTTTCGCAGATTTTAAAGGGCTATTTAAAGTGTATTCCTACATATAACTATTGTCAATTAGTCATATTTTAGGTATAGTTGATTAGAAAAATTAAAAGTTATGAAAGAAATAGAAGTTAAAATTGAATTAACGCCCGAAGAGTTTAACAACCTCGCCGGAGGTTCCGATAATTTCCATCTGGAAAGAACTTTTGGCTATTTCAAAGAAGATTTTTCAAATATTGAGGAGGGTATTTTCCCAAGAATAAAATATATAGAAGGAGAGAAAAAAGAGATTATCTTAACCGTAAAAAGAAAAACAAAAGAGAATACTAAATTTTTTGAACGAGAAGAAATGGAAGTAAGAACAAAAGAAGGGGAAAATATTGAAACTTTAAGAGAGATATTAAAATCTTTGGGATTTAGCAAAGAAATTATTTTTGAAAAGAAACGAACAAATGTTTTTGAGGATGATATTACTATCTCTTTTGATAAGCTTCCTTTTGGTTTTTTTATTGAATTTGAGGGTGAGCCAGAAATGATAGAGCGGCATCTTGATGAGTTTAATCTTTCAAATCGGACAAGGATTACCAGAGCGTATCTTGGTCTATGGGAGGATTACAAAAAAACCCACGGAATCACTGAAGAAAATTGTGTATTCAAATAAAAACCCGCTGTATATTCCCACGTAGTGGATCAAAAAAAATTATGAGGGAAATTGAAATATTAGTTGAAGTTTTTGAGAAAAAAGAGAATGCCTTAAAAGTTCTTGGCAATTTCAATTTTGTCGGAATAAAAAAGATAAGCGACACATACTTCTATGATCCCTTGCGCGATGATTTCAAACCCGACAAAAATGGCCGGTTAAAAAAATGCTTTCGGATAAGAGAAAAAAACGGAATAGGCTATTTAACTTATAAATTTGATCATTTTGACCATAAGGATACTTGGATTTATTCTGATGAACACGAATTGAAAATATCCGATTTAGATACGGCCACAAAAATACTTTCCGACATAGGCATGGAAATTCTGATAAAGATAGAGAATAAAAAACATACATTTACTTCTAATAAATACGAAATCGTACTTGAAGATGTAAAAGATTTGGGTTTATTTATGGAGGTTGAATACCTAAATCCTCCAACCGATGCAAATGTTGACCATCTAAAAGAAGAAATAAGAAAGTTTATAAAAACTTTACACATAAAAACAAGCGAAGAACTAAACTCTGGCAAACCTGAATTTATAATAAAAAAGAAGGGTATTAAAATTTTATAAACCGTTAGTACCTAAAAAAACATGAAAAAGAAATATTAGTAATTTTTTCCATCGAATCTCTGTAAACAGCAAACCGAAATACATCATGGTATTTGCCTTCAAAAAATCTGTGCTCTTTGAATCTACCTTCTTCATAAAAACCGTACAACTCTCCGCTTCGCATCGTTGAAAGAGATAACTGGTTGTATCCGAAAACCTCAAAACAGATTTTGCGGATAGGCAGAAACAAAAATAGATAATGGGCTAGCAGGATTATTGCTTCAACTCCATATCCTCTATTTTCATGGAGCGAGTCTATATAAACGTTTATAAAAATATAGCCATCTATTTGATTGAAATTGAAAGAAAATATAGTGCCTACAGGTATATTTTTATCTCTCCGTTCAATAATAAATTGCAGATGGCGGTTTCGTTCAAATTCTCTTTTTATTTCCTTTACAAAGTTTTCAAAACTTACTACTTCTCGCCTAGCCGAAAAAAGACTAATAAATCTAAACTCATTGCGCCATTTATGCAGTACTGGGTAATCTGATTCTTCAATAGGTCTTAACACTATCCGGCTAGTTTTCAGATCTGATAGGGTCATATACCCCTCCTTTTTAACCAATGTTTCCTATATTTTTAAAGGGCTCACTAAACGTAGATATACCACCAACCCAGGATTATATCAAGAACAAAGATTATATCTCATCTTTTATATCTTTTGGACCCAAAACTGCCAATAAACTATTATTCTTGTTTAGATATTTTTTACCTATATTTACCACTTCCTCAAAAGTGGTTTCTCCAATTAGTTTTTTGTAGTTTTCTGGTTCAAACAATTTATTGAACAAGTTAAATCCTTCTCCCAAAAAATTAAGTTCATTTTTTGAGTTTGAATAAAAACGGTCGGAAATATTATATATTTTTTCTTTAGTTTCTTCGATTTCTTGTAGCGATACATTTTGTAGAAAACTATAAATTGAATCAAATATTATTTTTACTGTTTTTAATGGATCAGAAGAAGCTGTTTGAATTTGGAAAATTCCTGCATCTGTATATCTAGTGTTGAAGATCTTTACAGTATAAACTAAGCCTGTTTCATGTCTTAATTTTTCAGATAAAAAGCCTCCAGTTCCAAAACCTAGATAGTTGCTTATTATTACCAGCGCAGCTTCTTCTTTTGGGTTCAGCCCCCCGGGAGTGTGAAAATTTAATAATATTCTTGTTTGTTCTGTTTCGTTAAATATATACAAATAATTTTCATGGTTATTTGAAACAGGTATATTTTCGTTCTCTTTTTTATTTTGACTACTACTCCACGATCCAAAATATTGTTCTGTTTCTGCTAAAATTCGCTCATGAGGTAAATTACTTATTACCATAACAGCACTATTTTCTGGAACAAAATGACTGCGCTGGTATTCTCTTAGTTGTTCTATCGTTGAACTTTTTATTACATTCATAGAGCCGATTACTTCTTGAGAAAGTGGGTGTGTGCCAAAGATTTTTTTTAATATTAAAAAACCAAACTTTCTAATTGGTCTATTTTCGTCTATTAATGCTTCTTCTAAAATAATTTTTTTATTTATTTCAAAATCTTCAGTATTTATTTCAAAATCATTTATTAGCGCACTTAAAGCTTTTATAGAATCATCCACATATTTTATTGGCAACTCTATAATAAAATGAACATTTTCGCGGCCAGTAAAAGCGTTAACATAGGCACCTATTTGTTTTCTGCTAGTTTCACTGTAGAGATTATTTATTTTTTTACAAAGCAGATGTTCTAAGAAATGAGTATAGCCCAGCTGATCTTTTTTTTCGTGTCGCGATCCAGTTCTTACCCATAATGAAACCATAGCGACGGAAGCACTTTCATTGGTTGAGGTAATTAGCCTCAGGCCGTTTTTTAGCAGGCTTTCTTGGTATTTAGGCATGGATTAGTAGTTCAAATTATACCTAAAGTTCATCTGACTGGCAATACCTGAGATAGCTGTAAACTACATATGCTATAGCAGAGCGTAGTATCTCAACAATCATTTGAACACAAAACCCACCACCGAGATGGCAATCACGATCAATACACTATGATCTCTAAATGCTCTTTACCACTCCACTCTCCCTAGTTTAACCAGGAAGAGTTTCCTGTAAGGAATTAAAAACGCCCGTTTTTTACACGGGCGTAAGAATGGATTTTATTATTCTTTATTCTGTGGCATGCATATAACCCGCCGCTATCATAAGCGTCGTCATACTATCAACAACTTCCTTGTTATCTGTAATCCCGTCTATAAGATATATTCTTATTTTATTAGCAAGCACTTTTTCATATTCAAATATACCAATAAGGGATAAAATATCTTTTTCACTTGTTGTATTTTGTGATGCTTTGGTTAATGCAATCACAAATTTTTCTAGATTATCAGGTTGTACGCTAAATAAGATTGAATTTCGGGCTAGTTCTATTAGTTCTTCTTTTGCTTTCTCAAAATCTATAGAATTCATATTTTTTCTCCTTTTGTATGATATGTTTAGTTTAAAAATTTACGACATATTTTTTAAAAGAGCTAATTATTTTATTTTCAATACACCATCTATAAACTCTTCAAATTTTCTTTTTGCTTCGTTATTTCTAGCCTCATTTGACATGCGGATTTTTCCTTTTAGTTTTGTTTTAGCTTCTTCATCTAATCCAGCTATTTTTACAGGAGATCTTAAAGCCTCATTGGTGGCTTCTTGCTGTAACTGTTCATAATCATTCAACATTCTAAGTTGGTTTGCTTTAACTTCCAATTCTTGCATAGAATCTAAAAACCCTTGCCGTATTGTTAGTTTTTGTTCTTTTTGTCCTCTTAAGTGGTCAAGGAGTAATGATCCAAGACGCAACGCAGTAGTACCGAATATCGGTTTAAATTCATCTGGTTGGGTTTGAATATCTTTTTTTGCTTTTTCAATAACCCCTCTTGCTTCTGTGCCTTTATCATCCATAAATAACTTTGCTCTTAATCCTAATGCGATAACCCCCACTACAACTTCTGCAGTAGTTATCTTTTTTTCGGCTTGTTCCAGTGTTACCGATACTTCGTTTTTTTCTGTTTCGGGACTTTCTTTTTGTTCTTGTGTTTTTCTTCCTTCTGGATAGAATCTCCCTAGTTCACTAATTCTCATATTTAAATAATACACACTAAATGTATTTGTGTAAACAATTTGGATAGAATTTAGTTACGGATAGTTTTAATTAAAATCCACCAAGGACTGACCTTTTAAACAAACTAGCTTGTTTCATGTTGAATCGGCTTATTTACTAACAACTACTTTAATTTGTCATCCTTTATACCTAAAGCCAGATGTATGGCCTGCCTTATCCACCAAGTAGTGTAAGTTGAAAACTTATAATCCTTATCTGAATTGTATTTGTCTATGGCTTTTCTTAAACCACTCTTGCCAATATCAACTAATGTTTTGTAAGAAAGGTAGTGATTATTATTTTTGTATTTTTTAGCAATGCTTTCTACTAAAAACAAATTTGCGTTCATTAATTCAGTGATGGCTTTTTTATTTCCATTAACAATTCCTTTAAACAATTCTTTTTCTTGTTTTTGTGTTAAGAGCATTGTCTTTGCTGTTGTCAGTAATTTACTAGCAGTTCTCCTTGAAAATATTTCTTTCTCTTGTTTTTTAATTAAAGGCATAATCTAAATAAAATTTGTAATGTTTAGGGGCGACTTTTTATGGTCGCCCCCTTTCTACTAGTCGTCCCACATACCGCCACTGCTTTTTCCGCCTCCACCGCCGCCTTTGCTACTTCCGCCTGATTTACCACCCTCGCCATGGCGGTTAGCGGGAACTCCCCAACCGCCTTCAGCAGCGGCAGCATCTCTGGCATCATGCCATGCCTGCGCAGCATCTTTTGAAGATGCTTGTGTTTCTTTGCCGCATCTCCTAGTGTATATTTACCCATCTTTCCTCACCCCCTTTCTGGGTAATAGATTGAAAGAACACTTCTGTTGACCTAATTTAAAGATAACACTTCGTTAAAAAACGTCAAATTAAAAAGCCTCGATCGGTTGTGATCGAGGCAGTGGCGTTATGTTTTATTTAACGCCAGAAGAACTGGTAATTCCAAAAATTTGCTTCTTGGAAATGCTCTGGCCGAATTGATCGGCGAAGAGAAAGAAATCACCGAAACCAATCTTGCCGTCCCAGTCGAGGTCATACTTTTGGATATCAACTGTAGTTATTATAGAGGCTTAGCCCCAATAGGGATTCAATTAAAAAACGCCCATTTTTTACACGGGCGTAGGAGAAATTTTTGTTTAACTTTTTTTAAGCTAAACCCGCTTCTTTTAATTCCGTAAGTGTCTCCACTTTCACCCAGAATTTAATCCCTTCATCAATAAGCTCTTCTAATTCCTTAAATGTATTTAAAGAAAAAATGACAATATCTTTGTCAACTTCAGGGTCGTCTTTTAACCTTATGGCTCTTTCAAATTCTGCTAAATTAGCTGGATTGTATCTAAATATAAGAGACTCCCTCGCTAAAACTATTGTTTCTTCTTTTAGTTTTTCAAATTCTTCGGCATTCATATATTTTCTCCTTGTTTTTAACTTTTAAAAGAACTTATGAATTTAGTAATCCATTTATAAACTTATAAAAACCTTCTTTTCTCTTTTTTTCTTTGGTGTCTTCTGCTGTTTTTATTTTTTCTCTTAGTTTTATCTTTTCATCTTCACTAAGCCCAACTGGTCTTAAGGGTGTTCTTAGAGTTTTAACAATTCCTTCTTGTTGTATTTCTTCAAAATCTCTTAACATCTTTAATTCATTAATCTTTCCAGCTAGTCCACTTACAGAATCTGCAAAGCTTTGGCGAATTTCTAGTTTTCGTTTTTCTTTTTCTGCTATATGGTCAACTATTAACGATCCAATATCCATAATAGATCTTCCTAAAACCGGTTTAACTTCTGTAGGTTCTGTTAAAATATCTTCCTTTGCTTTTTCAAAAACACCCCTTACTTCTGTACCTTTATCATCCATAAATAACTT